>Ga0265297_10004996_pt1 | contig 20843 bp, 19 predicted proteins | sample Munlanlwell13791_FD_192502 | JGI IMG/M metagenome (GOLD analysis project Ga0265297, IMG submission 192502) | Leachate microbial communities from a municipal landfill in Southern Ontario, Canada - Leachate well 137-91 | ecosystem: Engineered > Solid waste > Landfill > Unclassified | place...
CCGGGGTTATCAAAAGCAGCCACCAAACCTTATCCCCCAAGGAGGCCAGGCCCTTAAACTCTTCTATAAAAGGATTCTTAATAACGAAAATTAGAAACCAGCTGGTTAAAAAGCCTACTATTGAGCTGTAAATTAGGTTTTTCTTCATAATAAAAAGTTATTGAATTAATATATCCTACCACGAATCAGCCAGTCAATCAAAATGACATATTAAAGTCAATTGTGATATAATAAAAAAATGATTAAAGTCCAAAACACGCTTTCCGGCAAAAAGGAAGCCCTAAAAACGAAAAGAGGGAGCATCCTGGAGCTTTTTGTGTGCGGCCCTACGGTTTACGATTATTCCCACCTGGGCCACGCCAGAACCTATGTTGCTTTCGACGTAATGGTTAAATACCTGAGAGAAAAAGGCTACGACGTATTCTATCTCCAAAACATCACCGATATAGACGACAAGATAATCCAAAGAGCAAAAGAGAAAAAAACCTCTCCCCGGAGTCTGGCTAGGCAATTCGAGAGAGAATACAAAAAGAACATGAAGGAGCTGAAAATAAGCTCTGTTACCAAGTATGCCCGGGCTACCGATCACATAAAAGAAATAATTAGCCAGGTTGAAAGGCTGAAAAAGAAAGGATTTGCCTATCAAATAGAAGACGGAGTATATTACGACATAAAAAAGTTCAAAAATTACGGCAAGCTTTCCGGCAGAACCACCCTTCAAGCGGAAGATGCCGTTTCCAGAATTGACGAATCAAAGGGAAAAAGAAACAAGGGAGATTTTGCTCTCTGGAAATTCTCCAAGCCCGGAGAGCCCAGCTGGCCGTCTCCCTTCGGCAAAGGCAGGCCCGGCTGGCACATCGAAGACACGGCCATTGCCGAAAAGTTCTTCGGGTTCCGGTATGATATCCACGGCGGAGGAATAGACCTGGCATTCCCCCACCACGAAGCTGAAATAGCCCAAATGGAAGCTGTTTCAGGCAAAAAGCCGATGGTTAAATACTGGCTCCATACGGGATTCTTAACGGTCAAAGGGAGAAAAATGTCCAAGTCTCTGGGAAACTTCGTTACCATAGAAGACTTCCTGAAAAAGAGCTCCCCCAGAACCTTAAGGTTCCTGGTTGCCAAAAACCATTACCGCTCCAGGCTCGATTACAGCGACAGCTCGGTTATTCAAGCTGAAAGAGAACTGGAAAGAATAGATGAATTTATCGAGAAGCTGAAAAACAAGAAACACTCGCAGGAACCCGCCAGGCTGAAAATCCCCCAAAAGGAATTCGAAAAAGCGATGGAAGACGACTTTAATACCCCCAAGGCCGTTGCCGCGATGTTTGAGTTGGTAAAAAACGGCAATTCTTTGATAGACCAAGACCTGCTTTCCCAAAAAGACAAGAATAACGCCCTGGAATTCCTGAAGGCGGCAGACCGCATTTTCAATGTATTCTTCCAGCCGGCAAAAAACAAAATTCCCAACAAAGTATTAAAACTGGCGAAGGAAAGGGAAAAGCTAAGGATGGAAAAAAGATGGGCGGAAGCTGATAAGGCAAGGGCGGAAATAGAAAAACTGGGCTGGAAAGTAGAAGATACGGAATCCGGGCCCAAACTAAAGAATCTCCAATAAAAAAGCTAGGATGGACTCCTAGCTTTATTTTCAGGCATTTTCCGCCAATCGGAATGATGTCCGCAATGGTGGCACTTGTCTGCCTCTAATCCTTTTTGATCATCTATAACTCTAACAAGTCTGTTTCCGCATTCTGGGCAGTGGGGGTAATGGTTTTTATTTAAAATATTCATTCACCCCTCCTTTTATCCAAAAATCTCTTTTAAGCTGCTGGCAAAATTCCGGCAATCCGGAGAGCAGAAAATTATCTGCGACGCCAAAGGATCGCTGCTAACTCTCTTCACCAGACCGATAAACTTCTCCGGCTCTCTTTCCACTTCCCGCTGCAGGGGTTTGCCGCACATAAAGCACTTTAAGTGCCGCTGCGAATCTATGATGTTTCTTTTGACGGTCAGGGAGCTAAAAGTTTCATCCAGCAAAAAGCTGAACCACTCCTCGGCTGAAGATTCAACCGCCGAGCTCAAAAGCGACTCCACCGCTTCGGCCAAATAATCCTGATAAAGGAAGAAATTTCTCTGGACTATGCCGGTGTTCCTTATCCACAACCTTATTTCCTCATCTGTATTTAGGGCATCGGGATTGTTTTCAATCAGGTCTTTCTTGGTCTCGTGGTAAATACTGCCCATTACATACAGTCTTGCAAGATTGTCGGATATCCAGCCGCTCTCGAAATTATAGAAGCCGGCTATTTTAACAAAATTAATCCTGATAATCGGCCAATACTCCTCTCCGTCGTCCACCCATTCCATGTTAATCATTGAGGATCTATCCTCTTCGTCAACTCTTATAATCGTCGCGATATCGGATTTCGGCAAAAATCTATCCATTGCCATTTCCTCCTCATAAATATGCTATTTTAAAGGTTCTTCCCATAGACTATCACTCCTTTTTCTTTTTGCAAGCGCTTCCCGCTTGGGCTTGTTTTCCAAACAAGACTTATAGAACGACAGCACCTCATCGGCTATTTTGGGCCAGGAGTATTTTTCCGATTCCTTAATCCCCCATTGCCCCATCTCTTCTCTTAGTTTGCTGTTTTTTGCAAGCGCCTCCAGCTTCCGCGCCAAATCTTTATAGTCCCTGTTTTTGGCCAAAAATCTTTTTCCCTTCCCTTTTCCCAGCACTCCTCTGTATCCTTCATTATTGAAAGCGACTACCGGCTTGCCCGTAGCCATGGCCTCCACCAAGACAATGCCGAAACTTTCTCCGTAAATAGCCGGACTGCAAAAAATGTCGCAAGTGGCGTAATACGAAGGCACGTCTTTTTCTTTAATCTCGCCCTCAAAAACCACGTTCTTCAGTTTGTTGCTCCTAACCCAAGCCCGGCAGTCTTTTTCCAGGGGGCCTGAACCCGCTACTATCAAGCGAAGATTGCTCTGTTTTTTGTTTAAGTCCCTTACGGCCCTAAGGAGATAAACCAAACCCTTTCTTTCTTCTATCCTCCCCAAAAAAAGAATGTTAATTTTCCCGTCTCCATACTTTTTAATTTTCCCGACCGAAGGATTGAACTCTTCCAGGTCTATACCGTTGGGTATTACCGCTTTCGGCCCTTTATACCCCTTGGCGGCCCGGATATTAATCGGAGACACCCCTATCACGCCGTCCATTTTCCATTGAATGATTCTGGTAATAAACTTCAAAAAATTGGGAAACTTTTTTATAAATCCGCTTTTTTCAAAATTGGCGTGGAGAGTCATTACGTTCAGGCACTTGGATTTATCCAGCAACTGCACCGAAGAAGGCAGAGCAAAATTATGGAAATGGAGAACATCGAACTTTTCTCTTTTTAAAATCTTGTTTATAGCAAAGCGGTTAAGGGCCAGGCAGAAGTCCGCCTGCGTTCCGGCCACGTTCATGGGAAAAGACCTGCCCAGGAATATTACGTCTTTGCCGTATTTTTCCTTCCTTTTCCTTTTGGGAACGATAATCTTGGATTCTATCCCCCGCTTGCTAAACTCTTTCTGCAAACCTAAAATGTGGCGCTTTACGCCACCGGGATTCATAAAACTATGGGAAGTAACGAATCCTATTTTCATGACCTTGAAAAAAGAGGGGGTCTTTGGTACATTGTAATTGATGTCAGAGAAAAATCCAAACCCGGAAATGCCCGACAAGCTGCCTCCCCAAAACGTCGAGGCGGAGCAATCGGTCCTGGGTTCCTTAATGATAGACAAGAACGCCATTTTAAAAGTGGCTGATTTTCTGCAGCCTAAAGACTTTTACAAAGGAAGCCACCAAGAGATATATTCTTCTATGCAGGCCCTTTTTGAAAAAGGCGAACCGATTGACCTTTTATCCGTCACTACCCATCTCAAGGAAAAAGAAAAACTGGAGGCCGTAGGGGGAAATTCCTACTTAACGGAACTGATAAACGCAGTCCCTACCGCCACCCACGTAGCCACTTACGCTAAAATAGTCCAAAAAAAGAGGATACTCAGAGAGCTTATCGATGCCTCCTACCAGATAGGAGGGCTTGGGTACAAGGAAGATGAAGACGTAGACAAGCTTCTGGATGAAGCGGAAAAGACCATATTCAGCATTGCCCAGCATTCCTTGAGCCAAAACTTCATACCGGTTAAATCCACGCTGACGGAAGCCTTTGAAAGAATGGATATGCTTTCAAAGCAAGGAGGGCAAATCAGGGGCATACCGACCGGATTCACGGATTTGGACAGCATGCTGGCGGGATTTCAAAAGTCAGACCTTATCATTCTCGCTTCCCGGCCGAGCATGGGTAAATCGGCTTTGGCCATAGATATCGCCAGGAGCATATCCATACACCAAAAAATGCCCGTCGGCATATTCAGCCTGGAAATGTCCAAAGACCAGATAGTCGACCGTCTTATAGCCGCCCAGGCAGGAGTCGACCTTTGGAAGCTGAGGACCGGAAAGCTGTCAGTTGAAGACTTTCAAATGATTCAGCAGGGCCTTGGAGTGCTCTCAGAGGCCCCGATATACATAGACGACGGCCTGACATCCAATATCCTTCAAATGAGAGCCATGGCCCGAAGGCTGCAGGCCGAAAGAGGGCTGGGGATGATTATTGTCGACTACCTCCAGCTGATGGAACCGAGAAACGCTGCTGCCAGCGAAGTCCAGCAAATAACGGAAATATCCAGGTCACTCAAAGCCCTAGCCAGAGAGCTTAACGTGCCGGTTCTGGCTTTGTCCCAGCTTTCCAGGGCCGTGGAAATGAGAACTCCTCCGAGGCCCAGGCTGGCCGACCTCAGGCAGTCGGGATCTCTGGAGCAGGATGCCGACGTCGTCTTATTCATCTACAGGGAGAAAATCAGAGGAGAGGAAACTCCCCAGAACGTAGCAGAAATTATTATTGCCAAACACAGAAACGGTCCCATTGGGGCCATAAAGCTGTTTTTCGACAGCCAAAAAGCCAGCTACCGCAATCTGGAAAAGTACCAGATGGAAGAAGAAATCTTTTAAATGTATCCCCCCTCAATACAAAAACTCATAGGGCAATTTTCCAAATTCCCGACAGTGGGCCCCAGAACGGCAGCCCGCTTCGTTTTTTATCTCCTGAAAATTCCCAAAGAAGAAGCAGAAAGCCTTCAGGAATCGATTTCCCAGCTTAAAGAAAAAGTGAGGCTTTGCTCCTTCTGCTTTAATCCGTTCGAGGGAGAAGAAGAACTTTGCGAGATATGCGACAATCCCGGCAGAGACAAAAGCACTCTTTGCGTCGTTGAAAAAGAGCCGGATCTGGAGGCTATAGAAAAAACCAAGCAGTACAAGGGAAGGTACTTCATCTTGGGGGGAACTGTTTCCAGATTAAGAAAAGAAGATGTAAAAAGCCTCAGAACTAAAGAGCTGATAGAAAGGGCTGAAAATCCGGAAATAAAGGAAATAATCCTGGCAACCAATTCCACCCCCGAAGGAGAAAACACGGCCCTTTATTTGGAAAGGCTGCTGGCTGAAACAAAGAAAAAAACGACTCGCTTGGGACGGGGAATACCCGTAGGAGGAGAACTGGAATACGCCGACCCCGAAACCCTGAAATCGGCCCTGGAAGGAAGGAAATAATCTTACCCAAACAAAAAGCCATCCCCTGAGGGATGGCCTTTTTATTTAGTCTCTATTCCGGTAATTTCCACTTCAGTGTATGGCTGGCGGTGGCCCTTTTTCACCTTATACCTCTTCTTGGCCCGGTATTTGAATATAATCACCTTGTCTCTCTTTCCCTGCCCGAGAATTTTGCCGGTCACTTTGGCTCCCGATACTTTGGGAGCGCCTATTTCCACCTTTTTATTCTTTTCCAGCAATAAAACATCAGAGAAGCTTACTTCGCTCCCCTCTTTCTTTTCCAGTTTTTCTATTTTGATTTTTTGTCCCGGCGAAACAAGATACTGCTTGCCTCCGGTTTTAATTACAGCTAACATTTTAATTTAAGATTATATTAATTATCCTTAGCGAATCAAGGTTCTGGCCAAAGGCCAGGTTCTTATTTTGATTTTAATTTTTTGGTTTCTTTGAACTCCTTCAGCCTCTCGACCTTATCTGTGAGCATGTTTAAACGCTTTTCAGACCCGTCGTAGGAAGAAACAGCGCTTCTCAGGTGCGACCCAAGCTTCCTGAAGTCCTGCAGAAGCTTTGAGGCATCCTGCTGAACCCTATCCAGCCTTTTTAGTATGTTCTGGGTCTGCCTGGATATCTGGGTGTCTTTGAACCAGTGCTCAATGGTCCTAAGCGTGAGATAGATGGTATTCGGGGAGGTCATAATAATCTTCTTCGACCAAGCATAAGAATTAAGGTCGAACTCCTTCCCGATATTGTTAACTATCTCGTAATATATAGCCTCGGCCGGTATGTACATTAAAGCGAACTCAACCGTAGACTCAGAAGGTATTATATACTTTTCTGAAATTTTATCAATATGCCCCCTCAAATCTGAAATGAACTTCTTTTGAAACTGCCCTTTTTCTTCGGGAGAGGCTTCAACCATTTTAGCGAAGTTTTCCGAGGGAAACTTGGCGTCTATGGGCAAAATTCTTCCGTTGGGAAGCTTTAATGCGGCGTCAACCTGCTCTCCGGTGGAGAAAAGATGCTGAATCTCATAAAGCTCTGAGGGAAAATGCTGCGAGAGTATGTGCTCCAGGGAAGCTTCTCCCCACTGGCCCCTGAGCTTTGGAGAACGGAATATTTCCTGAAAAGAAGAGACGTCTTTCACCCTGTCTTGAACCTGCTTAAGGTCCTCCCTTATTTGGGTGGCTTCCCGCGTAAAAGAGCGCATCTGCTCGCTCATCGCCCGGGAGCTTCCGTCCTGGACGCTCCTGATGTCCCTTAGCTGGCTGGTCATCAAGTCGGTCAGCCTTCTTTCCAAATTAAGTATGGAATCGGATTGCGATTTATCCGTCTTGAATTTTTGCATCAGAGAAAAAAATATCGCTGCAAAAAAAACGAGCAACCCGAATATCAGAAAAGAATACTGAAGAATCTCGCTCATAGGGCAATTTTATCATTTTTGCCTTATCCAGTCAAAAATAAAAGGACGCGCGATGGCGTCCTTCATTTTAATCGACCTCGGTATGGGGATCTTCAAGTATCCCCACATCCCTCTCCATCTGCAGGGCGATTTCATGGGCTTTCCAGAAAGGAACTCCTTTTACCATCTCCCTGAATTCAGTGATTTCGTGGATGGCGGTACTGTCGAAATACTGCCGGGATACCGGCTGGTTTTCACTTTTAAGGTTATCGCAGCCGCAACCGGGATAATGGTGGGTGCTTACCCAAATTTCGTCCAGAGGTATGAATTCATGGACGTAACCGTGGCCGCCGGCGCCGTAAAGAACGCTGATATTGTTCCTTATCCACTCTCCGTCAACGGCGCATATCTTAAAGCCGTCCCGGATGCCAACCACCTTTTTCCAGCTTCCCGATAAAGTAAAATTCTTATCTTTGTTCTTAGCCCTATTCTGAATGGCAAGGGCTATTTCCTTGGAACAGCGACTATTTCTATCCATTTGTCCTCCTTTTAAAGTACTGTATTCGAGACTAAAAAATATACGGCAAAAAAAGATAATTGTCAATGCCTGCCGAGCATTTCCGCCAACACAAAACCTATGTATAAAAGAAGGAGGAAAATAGCCTCTTTCCTGGTTATTTCCCGGCCGGTTCTGGAAAATACGGTGAAAAACAACAAGGCGGCCACGGCAAATATAATTCCTATAAGATAAGGCGAAATATCGGAAACCTCCAGTGGAGACAGCAGAACCGTTACCCCAAGCACCAGCGTGGAGTTAAAAACCACGGCCCCCAAAAGGTTTCCCAGGACCATGTCCTTATGTCCCATTGTTATGGACTTTATTCCAAAAGTTAATTCCGGCAAATTAGTCCCCAAAGCTACTACAACAGCCCCGATAATCATTAAAGGCAAGCCCAATTGCTCAGCCAGTCCGGTAGCCGACCAGACTATGCCTTGAGCCGATACAAGAAGAAAAATCAAGGAGCCTAAAAATACGCTCAAATCTTTCAGGAATAATTTAAATTTGCTCCACTCCCTCCCGAAGGAATTTGAAAAAATCTTGGTAAACCTTTCTTTGTAGTAAAAAAGGCGCTGGATATAGGCTGCCAGGCCCAAAAGCAATATTATCCCGTCAACGCGGGAAATACTGCCATCCAGCATTAAAACTAACGGCAAAGAGGCAATAATAATGGTATAAATAGAGCTTCTCTGAAGAACTGCGCCGTCGCACTTTAGCCCCTTAGCCACTAAAACTCCTATCCCCACGGCAAGAGTCAAATTTATTATATTCGATCCTATTATATTGCCGAAGGAAAGCTCGGGCGTACCGTTAAGTCCCGAAACTATTCCGACAAACAATTCCGGCATGGTGGTTGCCCCGGCCATCAAAACGAAAGCCACCATGAATTCCGTCATCCCCAAATATTTGGTTATCCTGGTTAAGGACCTGACCACCCAGGATCCGGATTTAATCAGAAGAGCGCAGGATAATATGAATATTACTATATGCCACCACATATTAATCTGTTTGATGTCTTGCTATAAAATAATATTTTGCGGCTTCAATCAGCGCCAGATTGGCTATCCCCAGACCCAAGACGAGCATCCATTCCTCGAAATCCAAGGCTACCGTTCCCAATAAAACATTTAGGGCCGGAATGTAGACCGCGCCCACCAGCGCCAGAACTCCAACCAGCCAGGAAACATTCAGAAACATATTAGAAAACGGATTAATCTGCCAGATGTTCTTTCTCAGGTTCTTGCAGGAAAATATATAGAATAAAGAGTCGATGCCCAGCGCCGCAAAGATTATGGTCCTCATATGGTTGGGTTCGTGGCCCTCGTTTATAAGCCACCACAGAAGTCCGAGCAGCAACAGGTCGGTCATTATTCCTATTGCAAAAATAATGGCCTTCATTTCCCTGGTCAGCAAGCGGGCGTTATGCTCCTCTGGCTTTCTTTCTAATATCCCCTCCTCTTTGGGCTCAAAAGCCAGAGCCACTCCGGGCAAGCCGTCTTCAACAAGATTGATCCAAAGAATCTGGACCGCGGTCAAGGGCAAAGGCCACCCGAGAAGCAAACTGACCCCGATGAGAATGGTTTCCGTAAAGGAATCGGACAAAAGGTACGTTATAACCTTCCTTATGTTGTCTATAATCGCCCTTCCCTCTTCAATTGCGGAAACTATTATATCAAAATTATCCGTCAGTAATATTAAGTCGGAAACTTCTTTTGCAACGTCGGTTCCCGATCCCAGAGCCACTCCGATGTCGGCTTTCTTAAGAGCGGGGGCGTCGTTTATCCCGTCCCCGGTCATCGCCACTACATTGCCCCTCTTCTGCCAGGCTTCTATTATTCGCATCTTATGCTTCGGTTCCACTCTGGCATATATTTCCAGCTCCTTAACTCTCTTTTTAAACTCTTCGTCCGTTAATTTATCCAGCTCGACGCCGCTAATGACGTTCTTCTCTCCTGTTTTCAGCCCTATTTCACTTCCTATCGTTTTAGCGGTAAGGATATGGTCGCCGGTAACCATAATCGGCTTCATCCCCGCCTTCCTGCATAAGCTTATAGCTTCCTTGGCTTTCGGCCTTAAGGGGTCTTTCAAACCGATAAAGCCGATAAACACCAAATCCTCCACCTCTTCCTCCAGATTGGCATGTTTCTTTTTGTCCATTTTCCTGTATCCGGCTCCGACCACTCTCAGCCCCTGGCTCGTCAAATCTTCCAGATTTTTAATCATCTCCAGGGATTTCTTTTCATCCATTTTCTCTTCTTTGCCGTTTTTTAAGAAGCGGCTGGAAACCCCGATGATTTTTTCGGGAGCGCCGGAAACGAAAAGAAGGTGGTCCGTCTTATCTAAGATAGGATCGCGAATCAAAGAAGCCTTGGTTTTCCTGGTTACTTCATTTTTGGGATTGGCCGATATTAATGAGGCAATATACTTATTTTCGGAGTTAAAAGGAACTTCGTCGTCTTTATGATAAACCTCCTCGAGTTCGTGCTTCTTGATTCCCACCTCCGCTCCGCCCAGAAGAAGGGCCCTGTCCGTAGGCCCGCCCCTCACTCTCCATAAAGGGTATGGCTCTTCGGGATTTTCCACAAAAGCCTCGCTGCATACGGCTACGGCTTTCATTAATAATATCTGATCCGTATCAAAATTGCGCTTGAAAACGTCTCCCCAGGCCCTATCACCTTCAGCTGTAATTTTTGCATCTGAAGTTACGGTTTTCGTTACCGTCATTGCGCCCTCCGTAAGAGTTAAAGTCTTGTCCGTGGCTATAATGGAAGTGCTTCCCAGTATTTCTGCCGCCACAAGCTTCCTCACCAGTCCTTTCTTTTTAAGTATTCTCTGCATTCCCAGGGCCAGAATAACGGTCATCGCCACGGGCAGGCCTTCGGGAATCGCGGCCACCGCTATCGCTATTGATGTCATGAACATTTCAAGGAATTCCTGCCCCTTCAGTATTCCCCCGACAAATATGCCAGAAGCCAGAACAGCAATAACTATGCCCACCATCCTGCTAAAACTAGCCAGCCTTTTTTGGAGAGGCGTCTTTTCCTCCTTAGCTTCTCTAACCATGGAAGCCACTTTTCCTACCTGGGTATCCAAACCTATGGAAATCACCACTGCCTTTCCCCTCCCGTTGACCACGGTGGTTCCCATAAAGACTATATTGTCTCTGTCTGCCACCGAAGTCTCTTTCGGCAGATCATTTTCCTTTTTTACGGCAGGTTCCCATTCCCCGGTCAGGGAAGCTTCGTTGGTTTTCAGTCCATGGGATTCTATTATTCTGGCATCAGCGGGAACCTTATTGCCCTGCGTCAGAATTATGACGTCTCCCGGAACCAGATCCTCTGAATCCACTTCTATCTCGTGGCCTTCGCGCATTACAGCCGCTTTTATTTTAACTATGCTCTTTAAGGCGGATAAAGCCCGGCTAGCTTTATTCTCCTGGAAAAATCCTACGCCGGTGTTCAAAAAAACAGCGCCTAAAATAACAATGGCATCGGCCCACTCCCGGAAAACCAGCGAAATGATTCCGGCGATTATAAGTATGTAAATAAGAGGACTCTTCAGCTGGTCCAAAAGAATTTTCAGCTTGGATAAAGGCTTTTCTCCGGGAAGAGTATTTTTACCGTACTTCTCCTGCCTTGAATAAAACTCCTCCTGGCTAATGCCTTTCTTAATATCAGAACCGAGACTGGAAACAGCCTCGCTAACTGAAAGGGTATGCCAAATAATTTCTGCCATTAATATATATTAACAAAAAAGAGCTCCGTTGTGTACGAAGCTCTTTATATTTTTACAAAGTGATATTCTTGTTCCGGCGCAAATCAAGCAAATACCTGGAAAAGCGTTCAACGAGTTCGGTCGCGGCTTCCAGCCCCATCTTTTCGTTCAGCTCTATATCTATGATGCTGCACTTAGGATTTATATCCGCAAATCTACCGTAACAAACGAGGAGCCCATTCTCTTCGTATTGGTCGAAACAGAAGTTCATGAGTGGCCTTTGGGCCCGTCTCGTCATTTCTTTCGACCTGCCGCGATATATGATCGCTGCATCAAAGTGGTTGTCATCTCCGTGCAAGACTACCGGGGATATCGGCGGATTAAAAGATACGGCGAACTTACGGAGGCAGTAACTTGATTTTTTTCTGTCGGGCTTGGCGCCGTATTTAATAACCTGAGCCACTGACGATAATCCGTTATTCTCAAGATGCCGTCCAACCTTCGTAGCAAAAACCTCCTTCGGATGATAATCATAAATAATTAATAATTCCGGCTTGCTTGTTTCGTTCATAACTTTACTCCTTCTATTTTTGAAAGTGCTCCTTCCTGCGGCCCCAACCGGATTTGAACCGGTGTTGCATGGTTGAGAACCATGAGTCCTAAACCGGGCTAGACGATAGGGCCGTAAATAAAAAACTTTTACTCTTAAAGCTTTAACATAAAATTAAGCCAAAGTCAACGAAAAATCAGGCCTTAACCTCCAATACGACCTCCCCCATATCCATTTCTCTGGAACCGTCAACCAGCACCAAGTCTCCGGTTCTTATTTCTTCTTGAAGCTTAATGCCCGCTCTCTGAATATCGCTGAATTGGAAAATATTGTCCTGCTCCATTCCTTTGGCAATGGCTCCCTGGGCGAAAAACTTTGCCCTATCCCCAATCGTAAAAAGCAAATCAGCCGTACGGCCGACTTTTTCGCCTATGGCTTCGTGGGCCTCAATAGTATACTTGCCCACCCCGACTATGTCTCCCAAAACGGCAATCTTTCTCCCGGGAACTTCTATTTTATTAATAATATCCAGGGCTTCAGCCATTGAAAGAACGGAGGCGTTTTCAGAATCGTCCAGAATAAAAGACTTTTTTATCCCGTCCATTATCTTCAGCTTCCCGGATACTCCGCAGTAGCGCTTAAGAGCGACGGATATTTCAACGAGATTCAGCCCAAGCGTTTCTCCGACGGCTGCAGCAGCCAAAGCGGCATAAATATTTTCCTTGCCGAACAGCCTTTCCAGCCACACCGGAACAGTTTTGCCTTCATAATTAATTTTAAAATTGGTTCCTATATCTGGGAATTGAGTTAAAACCACGTCGCTGACTTTTATGTCCGCCCTGGCCCCCATGCCGAAAGTTAAAGGGTGGGCGTAGCTTTGATTGTGAATGTCTCTGACAGTCTCGTCGTCATAATTTAAAACCAGCTGCCCGTGAGAAGGCAAAGACTTCGCCAGTTCAATTGCCTCTTCTGCGTCTTTAAGCTCTCCGGCAAAAAACTCCTTTTCCGGATGGTATTCACCCATATGGGTTACTACCAGTATGGGAAGCTTGGATTTGGATAAAAAGAATTTTAAATCGTTTCTGCTCCAATCGCCGGCATCACAAATAAAAACGTCTTTGTTTATTTTAAAATGGGCGCTCAGAACTTCGAAAATCGCCTCTTTGGCGGTATTCCGGCCGGCACCGGCCACTACCACCACATTAGGACGCTTTAAGGCAAACTTTATTTTCTTTAAAAAAATTCTCATGTATTTTAATCGCTGTAATCTGGCGGAATATTATAATAATCTATTATATATTTGGCCAGCTCCTGGAAAATCGGAACTGCAGAATATTCGGCTGTCTTGGTGGCGGGATTATCCAGCTTAACCAGTACTAAAAACCGAGGATTGAATGCCGGAGCAAAGCCTATAAAGCTCTGCCACGTTTTATCGGAATAGCCGCTTCCCTCTCCTCCTATGGCAGAAAGGGAAACCTGGGCTGTGCCGGTTTTCCCGGCAACGTAATACCCCGGAATCCTGGCCGCCTTGCCGAATCCGTTTTCTACCACGCTGACCAGCATGGCTGTCAGTTTCTGGGCGGTATTGAAGGAAATAACCCCTCCTTCCTCGACTTTCGGCTCCACTTCTATTGCCTCATTATCGCTGCTTTTAATTTCTTTTACAATATGCGGCTCTACCAGTTTTCCCCCGTTGGCTATGGCGGAAAAAGCTCTGACCAGCTGAATAGGCGTCATTTCTATTCCCTGGCCGAAAGATGCGGTGGCAAAGTTTATCTCATATCCTTTTTGGAATTCGGTATTTTTGGGAGTTACCTCTCCCCCGATATCTATCCCGGTTTCCTCGAATATCCCGAACCTTTCAATATACTCTGAAAACTTTTCGTTGCCGAGCTGCTGTTCGGCGAAAACAGCTCCGGTATTAATGGATTTTTCAAGCACTCCCGTCATGGTTATTTCTCCCGGATATACTCTCTGATCGTAATTGTAAATCGGCCATCCGCCTATATTTATAACCCCCGGGTCGTAATAAGTGGTTTGGGGGGTTATGGCTCCTTCGTTTATGGCAGCGGCCATTGTGATGGGCTTGAATACGGAACCCGGCTCGAAAACCTTTTGAGCCGCTCCCGACTGAAATACGCTCATATCGCTTAAGGAAGAATAACTATTCGGATCAAAACCCGGATACTCGGCAAGAGCCATTACGGCTCCCGTCCAGGGATCCATAACTATGATAGTCCCCCCTTCGATATTCAGCTGATCTGCAGCGTTATTCAAAAGCTTCTCCGCCAAATATTGAATATTGTAGTCAATGTTAAGAGCCAAATCTGCGCCGTTGCTGTTTTTCTTATTATATGAAAATAGAAAACCCAGGGGGCCTTTTTCACCTTCGAGATATTCTTCTTTGCCGGTCAAAACATCGTTCCAGTACTGCTCTACCCCGTACTGGCCTTCGCCGTCCTTATTAACAAAACCAAGGACATGGGAAAGAAAATCTTCATAAGGATAGCTCCTTACGTTTTCCGTTCCTATGTGCACTCCCGACAATTCCGCTTCTTCAATTTGCCTGCGAAGCCCCTCATCGATTCTTTCAGCCATCAATTCGTAAAGGCTGGCTTTCTTTAATTTTTCAAGGATAAAACTTTCCTCAAGATCGGTTATTTCAGACAGCGAGGAAGCCACGGCATCCCTATCATCCGGAAAAACCTCTTCGGGGGAAAGATAAAGGAAGTAAGAGGCTTTCTGGGTGGCTATGGGGAGCTCGTGGCCCTGGAGAAATACCTCGCCCCTTTCTCCGGTGCTATTCATGAAATACTTCTGCTGGCCTGAAGCTAGGGCGGCATAAAAATCATGCTCGACGATTTGCAAAAAAACCAGGCGGCCCACAATAACGGCCGCCAGCATGAAAATTAAGGCTAAAACGAAATTAATTCTCCATTCTCTCATATTTTTACCTGGAATTTGCGGCTACCTGGGAACCGGCCATCCTGACATACTGAATTCTTTCAACCTCCTCGTAATCCATCATTTTTAAAAGGCCTTCCAGGCTAGCTAAGGTGTAAGTTTCGGAAAAATTAAGCTCTATTTGCTTGTTCTGGCGGGATACTTCGGCGATTCTGCCTTGATATTCGGATATGGCAAACCCGGCCCGAGTATATTCGTTCACTTGAAAGATATAAAAGGCAAGCAGCAGGAAAACCAGGCAAAAACCCAAGGCTATAAACTTCTTTAAGGTAAAATTATGTATTGAAACCAACTGGCGCCTGAACGAAATCGGAAAGTTGCAAATTGCGCTGTTTCCCTGCATCTTTTTTAATTTATTAATTATTAATCGTCTTTTTAACCGCCGCCCTTAATTTAGCAGACCTTGCCCGGGGATTCTCTTTAACTTCTTCCCAGGATGCTGTAACGGGCTTTTTGGTTATTATCTCCAGCTTTCCTTCTTTAGCCGCCTCCCTAAAAAAGTTCTTAACCCTTCTGTCTTCCAGGGAGTGGAAAGAAATTACCACTATCCTCCCCCCTTCCACTAAAGCGTCCAAGGCTTGAGGGAGAACTTTCTCCAGGCTTCCCAGTTCATCATTAACCGCTATCCTTAAAGCCTGGAAGGTCTTGGTGGCAAAATGCGTCTTTTGCCTTTTGTAAAATCCGGGTACTGCTCTTTTCACCGCCTCAACCAACTGGACTGTATTCGTTACGGGCCTCTCCTGTCTGGTTCTGATTATCTCTTCCGCTATTCTTTCGCCAAACCTCTCCTCTCCGTAATCTTTTAATATTCTGGCTAATTCTACCTTAGACCAGTAATTAACTATCTTTTCGGCTGTCAGCTGGTTGTCTTGCCCGTACCTCATATCCAAAGGTTCTTTTTTAAGGAAGGAAAATCCCCTGCCCGATCCTTCGAGGTGCCAGCTGGACATTCCCAGATCGAAAAGAATTCCATTAATATTTCCGAATCTTTCTTTCTCTACTATGTCGGCAAGATTGGCAAAATTATCCTGGACGAGAACAGCTCTCTGCCCGAAATCTTTTGTTTTCAATTTACACTCTTTAATCTGCTCAAGACTTTCGTCTATACCCAGAACTTTTCCCTTAGGGCCGTTTTCTTCAAGAATCGCCGTCAGGTGCCCCCCTCTTCCGCAGGTAGCGTCTATGTAATTCTCATTCTGCTTTACGTCCAGCAGCCGGATTGCTTCTTTTTTTAAAACCGGTATGTGCATATTAAATTCCAAGCTCCTTCAGCCTTTCGGCTATGTCCCCGGCAGCGGTTTCCGTTTTCTGCTTGTGCTCCTCCCATTTATCCGAATCCCAAATTTCAATCTTGCTGGAAAGCCCCAGCACAGTCACGTTTTTTTTCAATGAGGCATAATCCTTTAAATAGTCGGGTACCAATACTCTTCCTAATTTGTCCAGCTCAACGTCCGTAGCGCCCGAGAGCATCATTCTGGCGAAATTCCTGGCATCGGATTGGGATGTTGGCAAATTATTGAGCTTTTCGGCCATCTTCTCCCACTCTGGCATTGTGTAAATAACAAGGCATTTTTCCAGTCCCTTTGTAATTACCGCCCTATCCCCCAAGTCCCTCCGGAACTTAGCTGGAATAGAAAGCCTTTTCTTTGCATCTATTGTGTGTTTGTATTCTCCTATCAACATATTAGTTATCCCCCGTTTTCGCTGTTATCCCCATAGTTTTCCACTTCTTTCCACTACAAGTACATTATCGCCCACAGACAGGCATGAGTCAACCACTTTATTATTAATCAATTTAGCTTAAAAATACGCTTAAGGAGCATATTTATCCCCCTTTTATCCACAGATGCTTTAAATCAAAACAAAAAGCCCTGAAAATAACAGGGCTTTTGTCTTTTATTTTTATCTAGCCAATAGAGCTTCTCTGGTGTATTCCCCCGAAGGTCCCCAAAGCAGCCATCCTGCAGCTCCCGATTCTTCAGCTGCCAATATCTGCTCCCTTACCTTTTGAGCGTCATAATAAATTCCTCTGTTAGTATCTTTATAAATGTCAAAATCCTGAAGCCAAGGCCTGATTTTCGCGGCAGCTCCGATTGACTCTATGTAGTCTTTGGCTATAAAAATAGATCTGGCAATGACAGGATAGGGGTTTCCGGAAACCGTTTCCGATAAATCTTCCGAGTCATATGGAATATAAATCCCGGGCAGCCCTCTTTTTTCATCCCTGCCCACTTGAAGCCCGCCGTAAAAATGGCTGGGATAAAGCATGTAGGAAATATAATCGAAATGCTGGGCGGCGTCGTATGTCCTCTGGCCTATCTCCGTAGAGTTCCGATGGGCGGCTACGTAGCCGAATAAATCAACGGAAAGAATTATATCGCGATCGTAATTCTTAAGGGAATTGGAAAGCCGAGAAAAGAAATCGCCTATTACCTGGTATTTCTCTTCTGAGTTATTGTCATAAAAAGGATAGATGGCGCTTTTAACGTCGCCGTCCGAGGGGAACCTTATATAATCGAACTGCAATTCGTCAAATCCGAAATCAATTGCCTTTTTGGAAAAATTAATTATGTAATTCTGAACTCCCGTACCCTTTGGATCCAGCCACAATCCCCCTCCGCTGTCTTCCCAAATTTCCAGAGATCCGTCTTCTCCCTCTATTTTAAGATACCAGTCCGGATAGGCGTCCTCCAGGGAAGAATCCCTAAAGACGCATATTCTGGCTATCACCCAGACGTTTTTTTCATGCAGTTCTTTTATATATTCCTTGAGGGACGAGGGCATATATGGGCCGTCGTGCTCCTTAATGTCTATAACTACCGCATTTAGCTCTGTTTCCTCCAAAAGGGAATTTATTTCCTCGCGAACGGCAACAGCCTGGGAATGGCTGGAATTGGCGACAAACTCATTAAGGTAAACTCCCTTAACGTTTTCGCTTTGCTCCCTGGGAGAACTATAAATGATTTCTTGAAAAGAATTTGTTTCGGGATTTTCCGTTTCAATTGAGGATTCGGTTTCCGGTTCCTCGGGATAATAAACGGCTGTGCGCCATTGGGTGGAAACAAAAATTCCTCCGGCAATCAAGGCAAGGAGGGACAGAGCTGGTAGAATAATTGAAGCTCTCGAACCGAACATATTTAAGGCTGATTAATCATCAGGGAGAACGATTCCGGATTTATTTCCACCTTGTCTCCCCTCTTTAATTCTCCGGACAATAAGGCGGAAGCCAAGGCGTTTTCCACTTTGTCCTGAACCACTCTTTTCATCTGCCTGGCCCCGAAAGCGGGGTCGTATCCCAGTTCAACTATTTTTTCCTTCAAGGGATCGGTGACAATAAATTCTATCCCTTTTTGTTTAAGGCTTTTTTTCAGCTTGGCCATTATGAGCTCGGAAATATCCAAAAGGTTTTTCTTGCTTAAAGGTTTGAAAATAACCACTGCGTCAAAACGATTGATGAATTCCGGTCTGAAGGTTCCGGCCTCGAAAAGATGGTCAATCATTCTTTGCTTCAGTTCCTGCCAATCGGCTTTCTCCTTAAGGGCCTTGAGTATCATTTGGTAGCCGGCATTGCTGGTAGCAATAATAATGCTATTCTTAAAATTAACTTTCCTGCCGACGCCGTCCGTTAAGAACCCTTCGTCTAAAACCTGCAGGAAGAGATTTAAAATATTCGGATGGGCTTTTTCAAGCTCGTCCAAAAGAATCATGGAAAAAGGATCTTCCCTGACGGCGGTGGTCAGCAGCCCCTCTTCTCCGGCAGAGCCGATAAGCCGGGGAATATCTTTAACGTCCTGGAATTCCGACATATCCAGCCTGATCATTTTCTGCTCGGAACCGAAGTATATTTGGGCCAAAGCTTTTGAGGTTTCAGTTTTCCCCACTCCGGTAGGCCCCAAAAAGAGAAACGTTCCCATCGGAGCCGACTTCACCTGAACTTCAGACCGAGCCCTCCTTAAGGCGGTAGACACTTCTTTAACCGCCTCTTCCTGGTTGATAATTCTTTGGTGGATAAGCTTCTCTAAATTCAAAAGCTTTTCTTTTTCTTTGGCCTCCACCTCCCCTACGGGCACCTGGGTCCTCTGGGAAACCACGGCTGCAACGTGCGAGGGCAAAACAGTTCCGTCTTTGACCGACTTTTTCACATAAATCATCACTTCGTCTAAAAGATCCAAGGCTTTTTTGGGGAAAGGATTGCTGGTTAAATACCGCTTGCACAAAGACACTACTTCCCTCAAAGCGGGATAGCTGACAAAAAGATTGTATTTGCCTTCCAGCTGAAGAGAAAGATTTTCCAAAACAAGCATGGTTTCTTTTTCCGAAAGCTCAGCTACCTCCACTTTCTCGAGAAGATTCAAAACGGAAGGATTCTGCTCTATATTTTTATGGAGCCCGGCATAACTGGTAATAGCCACTATTTGGAACTGGGGTAAATGGAGGTAAGAGGAAATGACTCCGGAAATGTCTATCATTCCCGGCCCTGGTTTTACGGCAATAAAGTTATGGAATTCATCGATTACCAAAATCACGTTGCCCGCTGAAACGACCTCCTGGAAAATAGTGTCCAAGGTGGCCTCCACATCCTCGGGATTGGAAAATTCAGCTAAAAGGGCCTGCATATCCAGCTCAACAACTCTTTTATAGTTCACGTCGGGAAGACTTTGCCCGAAAACCGATTTCCTGACGATTCCTTGAATAATCCCCTTTTTGCCGACTCCCGGTTCCCCTACCAGCAAAACGTTATTGTATTCATGCCTGGCCAAAATTCTTTCGGTCTGCTCTATTTCCGATTCGTGCCCGATAATTTCAGGAAACTTCTGCCTCTTGGCGCTGTCGGTCCAGTCAATGGAATACCTGTCCAGGGTTACCGTGTATCCGGCGGTCCACTCCTTGGCCAGAGTCCCTTTCTTTATCAAATTACCGTACTCCCACCATTTTTTTTCCTGCTCGCCCTTTCTGGTAAGAGACTCGTACCACCAAGTCAGATTCTCTATGTCTTCGACCCTCAAATTGTTTTCTATCAGGAGATGCTGGAATATCGGGTCTTTTTTCGCCAAAGAGGTAAAAACGTCTCCCACTTCAATTCTAATATGGCCCCTTCCCCGGGCTATCTCCGCGGCCTCCAAAACAATCTCCTCCAGTCCGGCGCTTTCCGGAGTGCCGGGAAAGTTCTGCTTAAGGGCTTTTTTAATCTCTTTTGGATTAAGCAAAAGGCGGATAAAGACAAAGTCGGTAAGCTCCGGATTTATTGAAAGGAGATAATGAAAAAGTATTGTGGAATTGGCTCTGGCTTCTTTTTGGGAATCCTGGAACTGCAGGGACTTAAATGCGGCCTTGGCCGGACCGAAACTCAACAGCTCGGCCAAATTGCGGTCTTCCGGGTTTTTGAGAAATTCCTCCAGAGTAAAGGGCAGTTTTGGATTTTTAAGCTTTAATTCGAAAAAAGAAGACTTCAGCCTGGCTGCCGCAGAAAAAGACAATGACAAAAGGGATATTCCCAATAGAAGCGAATTGCTGGCAGGAGAAAAAGATGCCGTAAAAAAGCCGTAGATAAATAAAAGGAAAGCGACGATAAAGAATATAGATAAAATCTTCCGGAGGCTCCGGGCAATTATAAAAATCGGGTTCCGGGAGTGAGCCACGGCCTTGTATATTTTGGCCCTTTTTAAATTAAAATAGAATTTTGAATCCATAAAAAATTCCCAATACTAAAAGAACCGGCAAAGCCAGCCAGCAAAGAAAAACAGCGACTCCCGCAAGTAAAACGATGATTTCAGTAGCCAAGCCGGCAACGACCAGAAAGCTCCTCATAATCGCTCCGATTGTCCGGGATATTATATTGAAGGAAAAGGCCTCAATCCATCTTTTCAAGTCGAATCCCTTTCCGTAAGAGTATCGGTATCTTCTCCAGGGAGAAAAAAAGGTTTTCAATAATACGGGAACGGACCAGTAATTAAGATTGAATTTCAGGCAATTCCCCCATCCCCTTAAGATGCTCTTGGGCCTGTCT
>Ga0265297_10004998_pt1 | contig 20835 bp, 15 predicted proteins | sample Munlanlwell13791_FD_192502 | JGI IMG/M metagenome (GOLD analysis project Ga0265297, IMG submission 192502) | Leachate microbial communities from a municipal landfill in Southern Ontario, Canada - Leachate well 137-91 | ecosystem: Engineered > Solid waste > Landfill > Unclassified | place...
GTCGGAGGCCAAAGTTGGCCCCACCGCCCGTCACACTGGTCAGCACGAGCGCGCCCAGCAGGGCGACGAAAATGCCAAACTGGGCGGCGGCGCCGAGCAGGGCGGTGCGCGGGTTGGCGATCAGCGGGCCGAAGTCGGTCATGGCGCCCACGCCCATGAAGATGATGATCGGGAAGAGGCCCGTGGAAACGCCGAAATCGAAGAAATAAAAGAGGAACCCCCCGGGTTCGATGATGCTGGGCACGCCGTTGATCATGGCGACCAGCGGCGGGGCGGCGACGTTGGCATAGGGCATGTTGGCGAGCAGGCCGCCGAAACCGATGGGCAGCAGCAACAGCGGCTCGAACCCCTTGACGATCGCGAGATAAATAAGGCCGAGGCAGATGACAACCATCAGGGCCTGCCCGACGCCGTAGGGAAGGTTGCCGATGACTTTCACATCGTGGCCGGGAACGAAGGACCCGGTCGGGGTGTGGTACCCCTTGGTCAGGTACTCCGGGGCCGCTTTGCTGAGGAATCCGGTGATGCCGGTGGCGGCCGTGAGACCCTTCACCCGGCCCAGCATGTGGCGCCAGTCGGTGCCGTTGTCATCCGCCGGTTGGGTCGCCGGTTGGATCGCCTGGGCCACGGCCGTTTTGTCGGCGGCCGTTTCCTCCGCCGAATGGGCGACGGCTGCCGTCACCCCCAGCGTCAAAACCGCCACCCAGATCCGGATTAGGTTGTTCATGCTTCGATCTTCCCAAGAGAAAACGTGTAAAATTTAGGGACGGGAACTGGTGGGACGGCCCACCCCGGCGGCGTTATCCGATCACCACCAGCACATCGCCCGTGTTGACCTTGTCGGCCTGCGCGACGGCGATCGCCTTGACCGTTCCGGCACCGGGCGCTCTCACGGCGGTTTCCATCTTCATCACGTCCATGACCAGCAGCTCATCGCCCTTGGCGACGACCGCGCCCGCGGCGACATTGACGCGGAGGATGAGACCGGGGACGGCCGCCTTCACTTCGGTTTCCTGGCCAGTGGCGGCGTGGGCCGCCGAAAGCCCGGCGGTCACCCCAATCGCGTACTCCCGGCCGTTGACCAACGCCTTGTCGCCCTTCAGTTCGACCGAGTAGGGCTTGCCGTTGACCGCCACCGTGTAGCCGGCGGGCTTGGTGGTGTCGTTGGCGGCCTTGGCGGCGGCGTGCGTTTTGGCGACGTGCTTGCGGATGCCGAGGACCCCCTTGCCTTCGAGGAACTGGATCCCCTTTTCCCGGCAGGCCGCGGCGATGAAGACGTTCTCGTTCGTCGCCGGCAGGTTCTTGTCCGCCAGCATCTTCCTGGCGGCGTCGAGTGATTTTGCCGGATCGGCGTCGTTGATCTCCAGCACCGTCTTGGTGGTCGGGGGCAGGTTGAGTTGCTCCGCCGCGATCTTGACGATCTCGGGGTCGGGCGCGACGGGCGTCCGGCCGAAATAGCCGAGCACCATCTTGCCATAGCCGGGGGCGATCTTCTTCCACGGCCCCTGGATGACGTTGTTGAAGGCTTGCTGGAAATAGAACTGCGAGACCGGCGTCACCGACGTGCCAAACCCGCCGCGGCGGACGACTTCGGACATGGCGGCGATCATGTCATTGTAGCGGTCCATCAGATTGCTGTCGCGCAACATCTGGGTGTTGGCGGTGAGGGCGCCACCGGGCATGGGCGACCACGGGATCATGGGCTCCACTTTGGTGGCCTCGGGGGGCAGGAAGTAGTCCTTCATGCATTCGCCGAACACTTTTTCCGCCTCGCGGACCTTGTCGATGTCCACGTCCAGTTCGTATTCCGAATGGCGCAGGGCGTGCCACATGACGATCACGTCGGGCTGGCAGGTGCCGCCGGAAACCGGCGCGAGCGAGAGGTCGATGGTATCGGCGCCGGCATCAAGGGCGGCCTTGTAAGCCATGACGCCGCAGCCCGCGGTTTCGTGGGTGTGGTATTGGATGCTGGTGTCTGCGGGCAGCAGTTTGCGGGCGCGTTTCACGGTCTCGTGGACGATGGCCGGGATGGAGGTGCCGGAGGCGTCCTTGAAGCAGACCGAATCGAAGGGGATGCCCGCGTCGAGAATCGCACGGAGGGTCTTCTCGTAGAAGTCCGGGTCGTGCGCGCCGGTGCAGCCCGGAGGCAACGCCATCATGGTGACGACGACCTGGTGCTTCAGTCCCGCCTCATGGATGCAGGTGCCCGAATAGATCAGGTTGTTGACGTCGTTGAGCGCGTCGAAGTTGCGGATCGTGGTCATGCCGTGCTTCTTGAAGAGCTGGGCGTGAAGCTTGATGGCCTCCGATGAGGCGGAGTCGAGGCAGACAATATTGACACCGCGGGCGAGGGTTTGGAGGTTGGCGTCTGGGCCGGTGACCTCGCGGAAGCGGTCCATCATCGTAAATGCGTTCTCGTTGCAGTAAAAAAACGGCGACTGGAACATCGCTCCGCCGCCGGCTTCGAAATAGGTGATGCCCGCCTCGCGCGCCGCCCTGACCGCGGGCATGAAATCTTCGGTCAGCACACGCGCCCCAAAAACGGATTGAAAACCGTCGCGGAACGCGGTGCACATGATCTTGACTGTTTTTTTTGACACGGGTGCGGTTTCTTATGGGTTGGGCGGAGGACTTGGGTGAAAAGCAGGGGTTACGAGCGGGCGACGACGGCGGCAATCGCAATGGCGACCATCGTGTCGTCGTGCGGCGACGCGGCGGCGGCTCCCGCTCCGCGGGACTGCTTTTTGGGGGCTTCGTCCGGCAGGATATGGTTGAAACGCGGAATGATTTGGGCCGACAGGTTCATGACCCAAACCAGCAAGGCAAGAAAGAGATAAACGATGCCCATTCCGGATACCAAAAGGACGAGGCCCTGCATGAAGATTGCCACTCAAAACCCCCGCATGTTGAGGCGCGATTTTAACGTTAAAAAACGGGACGAAAACCCACTGATCAAAAAACACACAACATAAGGCAAGTTTTCTTGCTTTGAATCTGGAGGGGCTGAAAATCGGCAATCCTGCCGGCCTACCCCAGTTTTTCCTTGAGCAGGGCGAGCACGGTCTGGGGGTTGCTCTTGCCGCGGCTGAGCTTCATCACCTGGCCGACCAGGAACTGGAGGGCGGCCGTCTTGCCGGCCCGGTATTCCTCCACCGCCTTGGGGTTGGCGGCGACGGCCTGGTCGACGAAGGCCAGGATGGCGCCGCTGTCATTGACCTGTTGCAGCCCCTTTTCCTGGACAATCACTTCGGGCGCCTTGCCGCTGGCGAACATCTCGGCGAAAACATCCTTGGCGCTCTTGCCGGTGACGGCGCCGCCGGCGACCAGGGCGACCAGTTTGCCGAAGGCGGCGGGCGGGATCGGGCAGGCCTCAATGGCCAGGTTCTTTTCGCCGAGTTCGCGCAGCAGTTCGGTGATGATCCAGTTGGCGACCAGCTTCGGCTGGCCGGCGGCCGTGGCGGCGGCCTCAAAATAATCGGCCAGCGGTTTCTCAAGGGTCAGCACGTGGGCGTCGTAGGGGGTGACGCCGTAGTCGGCAACGAAGCGGGCGCGGCGGGCCACCGGGACTTCCGGCAGGGCGTCGCGCCAGGCGGCGACCTGGGCGGCGTCCAGTTCCACCGGCATCAGGTCGGGTTCGGGGAAGTAGCGGTAGTCGTGCGCCTGTTCCTTGACGCGCATGACGAAGGTTTGGCCGAGGGCGTCGTCCCAGCGCCGGGTTTCCTGGCGCAGTTTTTCGCCGTTGTGGACCGCTTCGATCTGACGGTCGATCTCGTAGAGCAGCGAGCGGTGCACGGCGCGGAAGCTGTTGAGGTTCTTGATCTCAATCTTGGTGCCCAGCTTGGTCTCGCCCACCGGGCGCACCGAAACGTTGACGTCGCAGCGCATCTGCCCCTTCTCCATGTCGCAGGCGCTGACTCCGGCGTACTGGCAGATCTGCTTGAGCGCGGTGAGGTAGGCGTAGGCCTCGTCGGCGGAGCGCATGTCCGGTTCGCTGACGACCTCCATCAGCGGCACGCCGGCACGGTTGTAGTCCACGCCGCTGGAGCGGCCGAAGTGGTTGAGCTTGCCGACATCCTCCTCAAGATGGATGCGGGTGAGCCCGATCTCCTTGTCGGGCAGCGGCTCGCCGGAGAACCCCTTGCCGCCGATCGGGAGGCGGCCGGGGCCGCACAGCGGCAGGTCGTACTGCGAGATCTGGTAGTTCTTCGGCATGTCGGGATAGAAGTAGCTTTTGCGGTCAAACTTGCTGCGCAGGGCGATGGCGCAGCCGCACATCAGGCCGACCTGGATGGTCTTCTTCACCGCTTCGGCGTTCATCACCGGCAGGGCGCCGGGATAGCCCAGGCAGACCGGGCAGACCAGGGTGTTCGGCTCGGCGCCGAACCGGTTGGGGCAGGCGCAGAACATCTTGCTGGCGGTGAGCGCCTGCACATGCACTTCAAGGCCGATGACCGCTTCGTAGTTCATGGGGTGTTCCGCTTCGTATTCCGAATTTTATTTTAAATCGCTCTCTGCCTACCGCAAAGAGCGCATAGATCGCAACGAAAAACACGCTTTGAATTGGAGCGCCAACGGCGCGCATTCATATCAGCCTGGGGCAACGCCCCAGGAAAAGAAGCCAGAAAACGGTGAGCCCTGAAGGGGCGTTTTATGGAACGGGCCTTCAGCCCTTGAACTTTCTTTGTCGTGAACCTGAAGCGTTGCCCCAGGCTGTTATGGTGTCGGGCCTTTGGCCCTGCTTGTAATATCCGTCTGGTGGGGTTTTGCAGGACTCCCGTATCTTGGCTACGCTATTTTTTTCGTGACCGTTACAACCTTTTGAAGTCTCGCAGGATACTCGTAAAGAAAACTCCCCGATTCCAGTCGCAACCTTTCGACTTCGTCCAAGCGTGCTTCCGGGGTTTGCCGCCGCCAATAGTCACGGTCCCGTGCCGCTGGTTCAGCGTGGGTGGTCACCGTGACGCGCAGTTTCATGGTTGACTCCGTGATTACAGGTTGGGAAACCGGGTGCCAAGGGCGGCGGCCTGTTCGACGGCGCGGGCGGTTTGCAGCAGGCGGGTCTCGCCCAGGGCCGGGCCGATCAGCTGCAGGCCGACCGGCAGCCCGCCGCCGGTGACGGCGCAGGGCACCGAAATGCCGCAGATGCCGGCCAGGTTGACCGAGATGGTGTAGATGTCGGCCAGGTACATCTGGAGCGGGTCGCTGAGCTCGCCGCGGCGGGGCGCCGGAGTGGGGGCGACCGGGGCGAGGATGACGTCGCAGTCGCGGTAGGCCGCCTCGAAATCCTGGCGGATCAGGGTGCGGGCCTTTTGGGCGCGCAGGTAATAGGCGTCGTAATAGCCGCTGCTCAGCACGTAGGTGCCGAGGATGATGCGGCGCTTGACCTCGTCGCCGAAACCGCGGGCGCGGGTCTGCCGGTAGGTTTCCAGCAGGTTGGCGGCGTCCGGGGCGCGGGCGCCGTAGCGGATGCCGTCGAAGCGGGCCAGGTTGGCGCTGGCCTCGGCGGTGGCGATGATGTAATAGGTGGCGATGGCGTATTTGGAGCGGGGCAGGGAGACCTCGACCCGGCGGGCGCCCTGCTGTTCCAGGGCGGCGGCCATATTCTCCACGGCCTGCCGGACTTCCGGGGCCAGGCCGGCGACCTCAAAATATTCCCTGGGCAGCCCGATGCGGAGTCCGCGCACGTCCGCCTCGGCCAGGGCCGCGGCATAGCCGCCGTGGCGGCCGGGGAGCGAGGTGGAGTCCATGGGGTCGTGGCCGCACATGCCGTCCAGCAGGATGGCGGCGTCCTCGACGGTGCGGGTCAACGGCCCGATCTGGTCCAGGCTGGAGGCAAAGGCGACCAGGCCGTAGCGCGAGACCAGGCCGTAGGTGGGCTTGAGCCCGACCACGCCGCAGAAGCCGGCCGGCTGGCGGATGCTGCCGCCAGTGTCGGAGCCGAGCGCCGCCGGCGCCATGCCGGCGGCCACCGCCGCGGCCGAGCCGCCACTGGAGCCGCCCGGCACTCGGCTGGTGTCCCATGGGTTCAGGGTCGGGCGGACACCGCTGTTCTCGGTGGTCGAGCCCATGGCGAACTCGTCCATGTTCATGCGGCCGAAGGGGATGAAGCCGTCCTCGCGCAGGCGGGCCACGGCGGTGGCGTCATAGGGGGCAGTGTAACCCTCCAGAATCTTGGAGGCGCAGCCGCAGGGCTGGCCGGCGACCGACAGGTTGTCCTTGATGGCCAGCGGCACACCGTCGAAGCGCGACAGCGCGCGGCCGGCCCGGCGTCGGGCGTCGCTGGCGTCTGCCGCGGCCAGCACGGTGGCATCGTCCAGGCGCAGGAAGGCCTGCACCCGGGCATCGGCGGCGCGGACGCGGCCGAGCAGCCCGGCGCACAAGTCACGGGCCGAACAGCGCCCGGTCTCCAGGGCGGCGGCGGCTTCCGCAAGGCTTAATTTCCAAAGTTCGGTCATGGTGTTTCTTCCTCAATGACCGGGGGCACCTGGATGAACTGGTCGTCGGCGACGGCGGGGGCGTTGGCCAGCACGCCGGCGCGGGGCAGGCTGTCACCGGCGCGGTCTTCGCGCAGGACGTTGACCAGCGGCATGGCATGGGCGGTCGGTTCAAGCCCGGCCACGTCCAGCTCGGCGAGCTGGCCGACATAGTCCAGCACCGCGTCCAGCTGCGCGCCGTAGCGGTGCGCCTCGTCCGCGGTCAGGTCGATGCGCGCCAGGTCGGCCACGTACCGCACATCCAGGTTGGTCTTCATCGTCATCTGTCCTTGGTGAAACGGCTGCGTCTCAAACGGAAAATATAAAGCGGCAGGGCGGGGTCTGCCGCCGGGGTGGTTTTGGGGGGTGGCTGGAACCATTCTCGATCGCAATTGGCCGCCGTCGATTGCCGTCGCAACGGAGGGAACCCGGTTGCTCAACGGGCCCCGCCTGTCCGTGGCCGGTTGCGGCGCAAACTTCGCCGGCATTGCGGCGCGGTGCGGTGCCGCTTACATTGGCCTCTAGCCGGGGACACCTTGCACCAGATTCCACTCGTCAGGCGCTAACGACGGTATACTCATGAAAACAGAATCGGAAATGGGGGCGCTGGTGCCGGGGAATCTGCCACGGCTGGTGGCGGTGGAGTCGGGGCCGGACGGCCGGGCCGTGCTGTTCACCCGCGGCCCGGACGGGGCGGTGCGGAGTTCGCAGGCGCCCTGCCGGCCCTGGCTGCTGGTGGCGGGGGACGAACTGGCGGCGGCCCTGCCGGCGGCCGAGGTGCGGCCGCTGACCGGCGGCAATCCGCTGGACCGCCTGGTGCTGTTCCCGGATGCGACGGCCTACGAGGCGGCGCTGAAACAGCTGAAAACGGCCACCGGCAAGACGGCCACCGCCCCCGAGGCGCCGTACCGCGTGTTCAGCGACGACATCCAGCAGGCCTTGACGCTGCTGCCGGCCCGGCTGTTCCAGGACCTGCGCTTTGATGAGCTGCGCCGGCTTCAGTTCGACCTCGAGACCAACACCGCGCCCGGCTTCGATTTTTCCAATCCCGAACGGGCCGAGGATGCCATCCTGCTGATCGCCCTGCGCGACAGCACGGGCTGGGAGGAGTGCCTGGTCAACCGCGCCGCCGGCCCCGGCACGGAGGAGGAGGCCATGCTGCGGCGCTTCCTGGCGCTGGTGCGGGAGCGCGACCCCGACGTGCTGGAGGGGCACAATGTCTTCAATTTCGACCTGCCGTACCTGGAGGCGCGCTGCAAGCGCTACCGGCTGAAGCTGGCCCTGGGCCGCGACGGCGCGCCGGCGGCCCGGCGCGCCTCGCGCTTCACCGCCGGGGAACGGGTCACCGCCTTCCAGCGGTATGACGTGTACGGCCGGCAGGTGGTGGACACGCTGTTCCTCTGCCAGTTGTACGATGTCAGCCACCGTGACATGGACAGCCATGGGCTCAAGGCGGCGGCCCGTTATTTCGGCGTCGCCGCACCGGACCGCACCTATGTCGAGCCTGCCGAGATCCCGCGCCTGGCCCGCGAGGCGCCCGACACCCTGCGCGCCTACGCCATGGACGATGTGCGCGAGACCGACGCCCTCAGCCGGGTGCTGCTGCCGAGCTATTTCCACCAGGCCCGGCTGATCCCGTTCAGCCTGCAGAACATCTGCCTGCGCGGCACCGCCACCCGGATCGACGCGCTGCTGGTCGCCGCCTATCTGAACGCCGGCGCCGGGCTGCCGCGGCCCCAGGCGGCGCGGAATTTCCGCGGCGGTCTGACCGAGGCCTGCGCGACGGGGGTGTTCCAAAATGTCTGGCACGCCGACGTGGCCTCCCTTTATCCCTCCATCATGGTCAGCCGCGGCCTGGCGCCCGCCAGCGACACCCAGGGGCTGTTTCCGCGCTTCCTGCGCGACCTGCGCACCTTCCGGCTGGATGCCAAGCGCCGGGGGCGCCAGGCCGCGGCCGCCGCCGAACGTGAACATTTCGAGGCGCTGCAGAGCTCGTTCAAGGTGCTGATCAACTCCTTTTACGGCTATGTCGGGTTCGCCCAGGGCACCTTCAATGACTATGACCTGGCGGAAACGGTGACCGCCGCCGGCCGCGAAATCCTGGAGAGCATGCGCCGCTTCCTGGAGGGGGCGGGGGCGAAAATTCTGGAAATGGACACCGACGGCGTCTATTTCGTGCCGCCGCCCGCGGAGTCCGCACCGGAAGGGCTGCTCCAGCGGCTGCAGGCGGTGCTGCCGCCGGGGATCGAGGTCGAGCTGGACAGCACCTACGCCGCCATGTTCAGCTACAAGAGCAAGAATTACGCGCTGCTCGACCACCAGGGGCGGGTCGGCATCACCGGGGCCGCGCTCAAGTCGCGCGGGCTCGAACCGTTCCAGCGCCGGTATATCCGCGAGCTGGTCGGCCTGCTGCTCCACAACCGGCCCGGCGAGGCGGCGGCGCTGTACGCGAAGAACGTTGCGGCCATTCAGGAGCGCCGGTTGCCGCTGGCCGATTTCGCCCAGCGCGAGGTGCTCTCCATCGCCCCCCGCCAGTACGCGGCGAAGCGGGACGCCGGCGAGACCAACCGCAGCGCCGCCTACGAGCTGGCGCTGGCCTCCGGCCGCGACTATGCCGCCGGCGACACGGTGGCGTTCTACATCATCGGCGACAAGAAGAACGTGACGGTGCACGACCACGCCAAGCTGCTGGCCGATGCCGGGACGGGGCAACGCGACGAGAACACCGCCTACTATCTGGACAAACTGGCCAAGCTGCACGCCAAGTTTGCGGAATTCCTGCCGGCGCCATCCGCAGCCCCTCGCGGCTGGTTTGACGAAGAGTGACCCCCCCCGGGCACCGCCCAACGCCCCAAGGTCACGCCAAACGAACATCACGGGAATCCTGATTGGAACCTGTCCCCAAGTTCAAATCGGCATGAAACCGGCTTCGCAATAGAGGTGTTGTGTCCCGAAACGGAGCACGGCGGTGGCTACGGCTGGGTTATGGAGCTGGCCAATAGGGGATAGGCAACGCGCCCACCGGCTTGGTGGCGCCAAGGCGCAGCGATTTCACTTGTTGCCGGCGCGGACTCACCACGAAAACAGCGGTTTTTACGCGGGTGGCGGGCGATTCGGCGGGCACGGGCACGGCCGGGCGCAAACCAACAGCTCGGAGGCGGTGCTGCCAGGTGGGGATCCGGGGACGGACACCACATGGGTCAAGTGTGGATTGCCTGCCGGAGCGGGTACAGCGTATGGGTTGCGAGGGCGACGCATAGGGCGCCGCTGATTCTTCCCGAAAATTCCAGCGCCTCTGCCAGCGCCGGATGCCGTTCTTGAAACCATTGCCATCGGAGACTTTTCTCCCAGTCTGCCCCAGAGCGCGCACGACCAAACGGTGGTTTGCCGTCCCAAAAGTTGGAGGTCATTGCCGCGAAGATATGCCGAGCTGAGCCGAGGATGGCGCTCTTGAAACGGCCGCTCCAGCTTGTGCCGCAACGCGTGCCGCTGTGTTTTACCCGGTTCAACCAGTTGGTGAACGCCTGTTCCAAGTCTTTGATGAACTGGCTAATGTCCCGCAGGCGCTCTGCCCAGTGGCGCAAGACTGCTGGATCCGCGAAGTCGGGCACCTCGGCCAACGGTCCGTAGTAAGCATGGAAACGGTTCTCCACGGTTTCACGGGACGGCCACGCCGCTGGTGCCGCCACGAGCATGACATAACCGCGACGAAATATTTCCAAAAGCGTTAGCTTGATGACATACAACTTGGAGAGACGGTTGGCGATTCGTTGCAGTTGCCTACTGGCCTGCTGATCGAATTCGAGATCACCCGGCTTGCCGATCAGACAATTGGAAATTTTGTAGAGCGTGTCCTCGGTGTCGTTCCGCAATCTGGGTTCGCGCATGGGATGCCTCCTTTTATTATGATAATATATAATAGTGTTATTTTTTTATGTTTCAAATGGCGCAGGGGCAACAGCAATCGTGGGGACAGGTTCCAAGCCGCGAACCTGTCAGGCAGGGAAGTGGCCCATTGAGACACACCAAGGGTTTTGGCGCGTTACGTTACCGGCCATGCTGTTGCATGGATGCAAACCGGGATTTGAGGAGGCGCTGGCGCGTGAATTGGCCGGCCTGGGCCATTCGCCGGACGACCGTGGACGGGGCTGGCTGCTGAGCAACGGTCCGGCCGCGGCCGAGACGGCGCTGGTCGAGGAGGCTGCGGCCGACTTGTGCTTTGCCACCTTCACGGCGGCGGCCCCGGCCGTGGTGGCGGCGCCCTCCGTGAACGCCTTGGCCGGCGCCCTGCGCGACTGGTTCGCCACCGCCTTCCGCACCGTGCGCGTGGATGAGGCCGGCTGGCCGGCGGTCTTCCTGGCGGCCCCCGAAGTCGAGGGGCTGGGCGGCCGGGTGCGGGTGTTCCGCGACACCTGGCTGGCCGGCATGGCCCCGCGCATGGGCCGCGTGTTCCGCCTAGTTCGCACCGAGGACGCGCCGCCCATGGCGCCCAGCACCGGCTTGCTGGCCTGGTTCACCGATTTCAACCGGCTCCACGCCGCCACCCGTTTCCGCGGCTGGGGCCAGCGTCGGATGCGCGACGATCCGCAGGCGCCCTCCCGCTCCTATCTGAAGGTCGAGGAGGCGTTCGTGATCATGGGCCGCGAGCCGGGGCGGGGCGAGACCGTCACCGACTTGGGCGCGGCGCCCGGCGGCTGGAGCTATGCCGCAGCGCAGCGCGGCGCGCAGGTCACGGCCGTCGACAACGGTCCGCTCAAGGCCGGGGCGGCGCATCATCCGCTCATCGAGCATCTCAAGGCGGATGCCTTCCGGCACCGCCCGGCCGGCGGCAGCTGCGACTGGCTGTTCTGCGACATGATCGAGGATCCGCGGCGCGTGCTCGCCGAGATTCTCCTGCCCTGGCTCGACCAGGGCTGGTGCCGCTGCTTCGTGGTCAACTTCAAAGTTGGCCACGCCGACCCGGTGGCGTTAGTCGAACGGCTCCGCGACCCGCGCCACGGCCTGGCGGCGCGCTGCGCCACCCTGCGCCTGCGCCAGCTCCACCACGACCGCGAAGAAATCACCGCCATGGGCGAGCGCCGCTAAGGCCTCGCCTGGCCCGGAAAAACGTGAAAAGAACACCACCGTTTTTTCGCTGCTAACCGCGGGTGGCGGCCCGTGCGTTGGCGATGTGCAGGATTTTGGGCGGGCGGCGGCCGGGCCAGGGCAGGCGATAGGCGATGCCCGGCCACAGGTCGAAGAAGTTGTCGGCCAGCGGCGTTTCGCCGTCCAGATCCAGGCAAACCCCCCAGGCAAAGGTTGGGGAGCGGAAGACGGCAAATCCGTCCTCCAGCGTGACGGTGACCTTGGCCGTGGGCCAAACCGTGTCCTTGAACCGCTCGGTGAACAGCCGGCCGCGGGCCAGCAGCGTCCCGGCGGCGTCTTCCAGCATGGCAAAGGCGAAACTGGCCTCGTGCGCCGTCCATTTGGCCGCGGGGAATTCCGCCAGCACGGTGGCGGTGTTGGCAGGGAGTTCCACGGCGGCCCGGCGGTCCACCGGCCAGCGGGTGCCGTCGAGCCGGAAGACGCCGAAGCGCAGGGTGCCGCGCACCGCTTCCGGAGTGTCGTTGACCCCGGTGACAGTCACCCGGTCGCCCTCCAGCGCCACCATGACCTGGACCGGCTGCAGGGCCCGGCGCACCGGCCAGAAGGCGGGCGTGCGCCGCCGGTAATAGTCCACAATGGTCCAGGAGCGCGTGGCCGGCCAGCAGTCGTTGTACATCCAGAAAATGGCGCAGCCGGAGGAGAACATCCGGCGCCGGAAATTTTCGCAGTACTCGCGCAGCCCCTCGCCCTGCACCAGGCCGCCCCAGTAGGTGAAGTCCTCAATGGACATCTCGCGCGGTTCGCGGCCGGTCCAGTCGCGGATCATGGCGTCGGGCCAGCTCTGGACCGCCCAGACATCCACCGAGTTGTCGTGCTGCTGCCAGGCCAGGGACTGGACGTGGCGCATGCCGTCCACCAGGCACGCCTGCATGGTCGGCAGCGCCGTCGGCCCGAGGATGCCGCCCTCGTTGGGGAAGCGGCAGGTCATGTCGCGGTACTTGCGGAAGTCGGTGTCCGCCATGCCGATGCTCCACGGGTGCTGGTCCCCGGTGTGGTCGGCGTTGGGATGGGCGCCGTCGGGGGAGAACGGCGACGACGGCTGATAATAGACCGTCGGGTCCTCTTCCTGCACCAGCCGCGGCAGCGCCAGGTGGAACAGCCCGTAGTCGGGCAGGACGGCGCCGAAATGGTCAAAGCCCCAGTCCCAGGCGCCCCATTCCATCTCGTTGTTGCCGCACCAGGCGACCAGGCTCGGATGCCCGGCCAGCCGGCGGACGTTATGGCGCGCCTCGCACAGCACGTTCTGGTAAAAGGCCGGGTCGGTCACCGGGTACTTGGCGCAGGCAAAGATGAATTCCTGCCAGACCAGGACGCCCTTTTCGTCGCACAGGTCGTAGAAATCGTCGCTTTCGTAAAGGCCACCGCCCCAGATCCGCAGGAAGTTGAAATTGGCCTCCAGGGCGCGGTCGACCAGGTCGGCGTAATAGGCCCGGTCGGCACGGGAGAAGATCATGTCCGCCGGCACGAAATTGCCGCCCTTGCCGAACACGGGCCGGCCGTTGATGACGAAATGGCAGTACCGTCCGCCGTCCGGGTGGGCGTCCTGGTTGACCCGGACATGGCGGAAGCCGAGCTTGGCCGCGGACTCCGCCAGCACGCGCTTCCCCTGCTTGAGGACGGCGTGGAAGGCATAGCGCTTCTGTTCGCCCTGGCCGGCCGGCCACCACAGTCGCGGACTCCGCACCGCGAGGACGCATTCGGCGACCTGCTGGCCGGGCTTGATGACGGCCGTGGCCCGGGCCGTTGCCTTCAGCTCGGGAATGGCGGCCTCCAGAGTGACGGTCTGCTCCTCGGCGGTCAGGTTTTCCAGGCAGAAACGGGCCCGCACCGTGCCCTCCGCCAGGTTGTCGGCGAGGGTGACCAGCGGCACGACCCGGTCCAGCCGCACGGCGTCGTCGCACCATTCCAGCCGCACCCCGCCGGTGATCCCGACGTTGACCAGGCGTGTGCTCCAGTCCCAGCCGAACTGGCATTGCGGTTTCCGCAGCCAGACGCGCTTGTGCAGGTTCCAGTCGAAACGGTTGGCCGCCCCGTAGGCTTCAATGCTCTTGTTGCCGGCCCACATCAGGCCGCCCTCCACGTTGACGACCAGGAAGTTGCCGGTTTCGCGCAGCTTGCCGGTGACCTCCACCCGGCAGGGGTAGAAGACGTTGCAGTGCCGGGCGATCTCGGCGCCGTTGAGCACCACCGTGGCGGCCAGGTCGAGCTGGTCGAACACCAGCCACGCCCGTTTTGCCCGGCGGGCGGCGGCGGGGACGGCAAACTCGCGGCGGTAGCTCCAGTAGCACTCCTCCACCCAGCGCGCCGCCAGATGGTTCATCCCCAGCGTCGGTTCTTGGATCAGGCCGGCGCGGACCAGGTCGAGATGGATTTCGCCCGGCACCTGGGCGTCCAGATAGCGGACCGGATCAACGGTGTCGCCAATGCAATGTTCCAGGCGTCCGCGCTCGCCGTCGCAGGGACGGACGCGCCAGGTGCCGTTGAGGGATTGAGTGTGTAACATGGGTTCGTGTGTTGAGCCGGTGGCAGAGATGTCGGCTCTTTCCTGTGTGCTCTTGATGGGGTGGAGATGATGCTAAAATACCATCGCGTTTGCGGTTCGTATAGAGAACAAGTCACCCATTTCATGGTATGTTTCAACCATGCCCGTCCCCAAAGTACGGTATCTGCGTCCGCCCGCCGACCCCCGGCGCGATTTTCCCGCCTTTGGCCCGCCGCAGGGCGATGGCATGCCTCTCATCATCGACCGCGCCAAACTGGACACGGCTGAGTTTTTCCGCCATTGCCACGACGGCGCCGAGCTGTTCGTGGTGGTCGGTGGCGAGGGGCTGTACCTGAGCCAAAGCGAGACGGTGCCGCTGTGTGTGGGCGATGTCTTTGTTGTCAACGACCGCCAGGTGCATGGTTTCCGCAACACCCGGCGGCTGGAGATGTACAATCTTCTTTTTGAACCGCAATCCCTGCTGCCGCCGCTCGACCTGGTGGGCGACCTGCCGGGGTATTATGCGCTCTTCCACTGGGAGCCGTGCCACCGCCGGGAACGGGGGGCGTTTGGGCATCTGCGGCTGTCGCCGGAGTTGTTGCGCGGCCTCGAGCCGCTGCTGGCGGCCATGGAACGCGAATATTGGGACGAACCGCCGGGATGGCGGCTGGCGGTGAAGGAATTGTTCTGGCAGCTGGTGCTGCGCCTGTCGCGCCATTACCAGGACGTCACCACGCCGGTCAGTCGCGCCACCGTGCGGCTGGCGGAGGTGTTGCGCCTGTTGGAGGCCGATGCCGGGCAGGCGCTGTCCGTCACCGAACTGGCCGCCCGCACCCACCTGTCCGTCAACCAGTTCCGGCGGGTGTTCCGCCGCGCCACCGGGAGCGCGCCGGGCGCCTATCGCCTGCAGCGCGCCCTCCTGCGCGGGGCCAGCCTGTTGCGTGACCGCGGGATGACGGTCAAGGAGGCGGCGCAGGCCACGGGGTTCCACGACGCTTCCCATTTTACCCGCTTGTTTCGGCGCCACCTGGGCGTCAAGCCGTCCGAGTACGTTCCGGCGCCGTGAGTGACCGGCCGTTATGCCGTGGCGGCCGGCGCCAGCAAACCGTCTTCCTGCAGCCAGGCCGCCTGGGCATCGTCGATGACTTGGGGTAGCCGGTCACCGGCCCGCTGTTGCCCGCCGCAGGAGGCGCGGACGACCAGGCTCTCGTTGGCAGTCTGGGCCAACGGGGCGGCCGGCGGGTGTCCGGTCATGGCCAGGGCGTAGTCGAGCATGCCGCGGGCGACATACCCGTAGTCGAATTGGATGCTGCTCAGCGGCGGATCGCTGGAAACGCCGAGGGGGATGTTGTTAAAACCCAAAATGGCCGCATCCTCGGGAATCCGCAGGCCGGCCTTGTGCAGGGCGGTCATCAGCCGGATGGCGAAGTCATCATCGTAGCAGATCACCGCCAGGTCGCCGGCCAGTCGGGACCAGCCCTTGACCAGGCGGTCCACATCCTTGGCCTCGGACGTGGCCAGCCCCACCAGGGTTCCCAGCCCCTGCCGACTCATGAAACGGCTGTAGGCCAGGATGCGGCGGTCCAGGGTGTCGTTGTACAACGAATCGGGGCCGAAAAAGGCGATGTGCCCGTAACCGAGGCTGCGGAAATAGCGGCAGGCCATCTCGATGGCCAGGTAGTCGCCCCGCCCGAAGGTGCTGGGCTGGTCGTAGGAGTTGCTTTCCAAGCCGGGGTACGGTTTGGACAGGATGACCGGCACCGGCGCGCCCTGGATCAGCCGGCTGAGGTCGGCCAGGGAAAACGCCTCTGGCAGCCCCGGCACGAGGATGCTGAAGCAACCGTGGGCGGCCAGTTGCCGGATGGCTTCTTCGGTTTTTTGGCCGAGGTCGCTGACGGCACGGATGGCCAGCTGCATATCCCGCCGTTCCGCTTCCCGGTGCAACTGGGCCAGCAGTTCGTTGGCAAAGTCGTCTTCATTCGGAAAGGCCAGCAGGCCGGCCAGCAAGGGGCCGGCGGCGGCCGGCCCGGCCGGGGCGCCGGGCTGTTCCGCCTTTGGGATATTGCGGAGAAAGGTGCCGGCGCCGACCCGGCGTTCGATCACCTGTTCCCGGACCAGGGCGGCCAGCCCCTTGCGGACGGTCAGGTGGTTCAGCCCCAGGCGGCCGGCCAGATCGCGCTCCGACGGCAGGCGGTCGCCGGGCTGGAACTGATCCTGGTGGATCATCTCCAGCACGCTTTGGCGCACCCGCTGGTAGGAGGGCTGGCGCACTCGCGGGTTGGCGTCGCGTTGTTTTTCTGCTCCCATGGTATAGCACTATAGTTTTTGCTTTTGAGAATGCAATCGCCGATTTTGGGGGGCGCGATTTTTTTGGGGGGCGGCCACCCCTGTTTTGGAGTCTGTCCAGAATCTCGATTGGAACCTGTCCCCAATCTCATAATCTCCGATTTTGCGAGCCGGGAACGTCGCGGCCGTAGGGAAACTGGGGGGGGCTAAGGTGGCCCCCTTTGAATAGTGGAGTGGATTCTTCTGCGCCATCGCGCCGTTCCGGGCTCGCTAAGGCCGCGCCGGTCCTCCCCGCTCATGGCTCCGGCACCCTTGTTTTGGGAATTGCTTGACAGTGCTATAATAGCGGTTTATAGTGCTATGTATTGGGACTTGGTGGCGGCAGTCGGCTGCCCCGGTGTCGGACAACACAAGCACTCGTTTGGGAGAAGCGCACCATGAGCAAGACAACAAAACTGACCACGGGGTTGCTGGGACTGCTGGTGGGGGCGTTGGCCGCATCAGCTGGTGCCGCCGTGACGATGGAGTACAAATCGGACACCTACAATGCTTACACCAATCGAGATGTGATTCTGAACACGGACTTGGCCAACCAGGGCCAGGCCACCGTTGCCTCGTACAGCGCCAATGCCGACGGTGGCGGGTTTGACAACACGGAAGGCGGTAGCGACGGCGCCGCGGCGTTCTGCGATGGCGGCGCTGGCGGCGCCTACAACACCCGTGGTGATGCCTGGGGCACCAGCGCCGATGTTTATTTCAATCTGGACAGTGGCACGGGCGGTTGTGCGCAAGGCTACAACATCTCGCAGGTCCGGATCTTCTCGGGGTGGCCGGACGATCGTGGCGGCACCCGTTTCTCGGTAGATTACAGCGTGGTCGGGTCGGCGGACTGGGTGACGCTCTATTCGTATAGTCCAAGCACCCGGGGAACCGGACAAACCTTGGGCAATGAATTTATCATCTACAACAGTGTGGGCGGCGTCAATTTGATCTCCAATTGCGATGCCATTCGGATCAACATGACACCCGTTGCGAACAGCGATTATTCGCTGTGGCTGGGCACGGTTTATCAGGAAATCGATGTTTTGGGCACCCCGGTGCCTGAGCCGGCCTCGCTGGGGCTGTTGTTGCTGGGCGGCCTGGCGTTGCTGCGGCGGCGCCGGTGATGCGCCGGGCGGGCCGCGTGCTACCATATTTGAGCCGCGTTTGAGCTTTGGTTTGGTGAAATTTCCTTGGAGTGCAGGCCGATGGCGTGGGGTCAGGTCAACAAATGGGTTGGTCAGGCGATGGCCGTACTGACGTTGTTTGCCGTTGGGGCGGCGGCCAGCCAGCTGATGGACAACCTGGCCGCCGGGCGCACCCAGACCGTGGTGGTCTATGGAACGAGCCTGAGCACCCCCGAGTATGGCCCCTGGGTCGCCCAGCTGCGCGCCTGGCTGAACGCCCGATATCCGGGGCGGGCGGTGGTGATCGACAGCGGCATGAGCGGCAGCCATTCGACGGCGGGGCTGGCCAACCTGGAGTCGCGGGTGCTGGCGTACCGGCCCGGCACGGTGTTCCTCGAGTTTGCGGTCAATGACGCTGCCAACATTTCGGTGGCTGAGTCCAAGGCCAATCTCAACACCCTGATCGACCGCATCCTGGCCGCCAAGCCGGAGACGGAGATCATCGTGCAGACCCTGAATGCCGCCTGGGATGTGCCGGGCGGCCTGCAGAGCGCCACGGCCCGGGCGAAGCTGGCCGACTATTATCAGGGGTATCGCGAGGTGGCGGCGGCCCGCGGCCTGCTGCTGGTCGACCATTATCCGGCCTGGGCCGGGCTGCAGCAAAAAGATCCGGCCACCTTCCACGCGTATGTGCCCGACGGCATTCATCCCACGGCGGCGGCGCTGGCCGTGATGATGACCCCCCGCCTCCAGGCCGCCCTGGACCCCCGTCCGGCGCCGGTCCGGCTGCCCACGGTGTTCTCGGACAACCTGGTCTTGCAGCGCGGCATGCCGGTGCCGGTGTGGGGCTGGGGCGAGCCGGGCGAAACCGTTCGCGTCGAGGTCGCCGGGGTGTCGGCAGAAACCGTGGTCAAGCCCGACGGCACATGGAAGCTGTTCCTGCCCAAGCTGAAGGCGGGCGGGCCGTACGACCTGGCGGTCACCGGCAGGAACCGCATCGTGGTCAAGAATGTTTGGGTGGGCGAGGTCTGGCTGTGCAGCGGCCAGTCGAACATGGCCGTGCCGGTCAAGGATGCCAGGGACGGCGCGGCGGAGGCGGCTAAGGCGGAACATCCCCGCCTGCGCTTCTTTAACATCGGCTACAATCTGGAGCACTTGGCCAACCGGCCCCAGGGCGACTTTGGCGGCAAGGGGTATGGCTGGCAGGTCTGTACGCCGCAGACTGTTGTGAACCAGTCGGCCATCGCGTACTATTTCGGCCGCCAACTCGCCCGGGATCTGGACGTGCCGGTCGGGCTGATCCATTGTTCCTGGGGGGCGACGGGGATTCAGGCGTGGTGTCCGCGGGCGGTGCTGCTGGCCGAACCGCGGACGCGGCCGGTGGTGGCGCAGTGGGACAAGGTGTGGACGGAATTCCTGGCCGGCCGGGCGTCGGTGCATCCCAACCGGGCCAACAACGACAGCGAGTTTGTGACCGTGTCGAACCAGGCGTCCGGGCTGTTCAACGGCGGCATCGCGCCGGTCATGCCCTACGGCCTCAAGGGGGTCATCTGGTACCAGGGCGAGACCAATACGCCCGAGGCGCGGTTTTACCGGCAGTTGTTCCCGGCCATGATTGGGGGTTGGCGCCGGGCCTGGGGGCAGGGCGATTTCCCCTTCCTGTATGTGCAGCTGGCCAATTTCGGGCCGCGGGCGGCGGCGCCGGGCGACAGCGACTGGGCGGAACTGCGCGAGGCGCAGCTGCTGGCCCTGAAGACTCCCCACACCGCGATGGCCGTGGCCATCGATCTTGGCGAGGCGCAGAACATTCATCCGCTGAACAAGCAGGACGTGGGCCGGCGACTGGCGCTGGCGGCGCTGGGAACGGCGTATGGGAAACGGGTGGACTTTGCGGGGCCCCGGTATATTGGCCTCAAGGCGGAGAACGAACGTCTCCGCCTGCGTTTCACGGACACGGCCGGCGGGCTGGTGGCCAAGGACGGCGTGTTGAAGGGGTTTGCCATTGCCGGTGCCGACCGGAAATTCGTTTGGGCCGAGGCCAAAGTTGTGGGTGACAGCGTGCTCGTGTGGAGTCCGGCGGTGCCCCGGCCGGTGGCGGTTCGCTACGCCTGGGCGCAAAATCCGGACGCCACCCTGTACAACCGGGCCGGCCTGCCGGCCAGCCCGTTCCGCACCGACGACTGGCCGGGCATCACCCGATAAATCGTGAAGCGTGATACGTGAGGCGTGAAATTCTGTTGTAGCTCCGGGCTTGCCGCCCGGCGGCGACCCGCCCCCGCGCGACAAGCACCCGGCCACCCAATAACCTTGTTCGCGGACCACGCAACCATCACTGGAGCAGAATGATGAAACAGAAAAAACGGTTGTGCTTCCGGAATGGACGGGGAGCGGCCCGCCTGTTTACGCTGATCGAGCTGCTGGTCGTCATTGCCATCATCGCCATTTTGGCGGCAATGCTGCTGCCGAGCCTGGGCAAGGCGCGGAAGCAGGCGCACCGCGCGGTCTGCATCAGCAACCTGAAGCAGATCGGCATCGCGGAGTTCAGTTATGCCGGTGACCACAAGGACAAGCCGGCCGAGGGCTGGGGCGGCCCGGTGTACTACACCTATGGCAGCACGCAAAACGTGGTGTTTTCCAAAGCCCTGATTTTTGGCGACTACATTGGGAGCGGTGGGGTGTTTCGCTGTCCCGCCCACAAGCCGCGGTACGGTGCTGATGAAAAAAAACTGCGCAGCTATACCGCCAATCCCTACGTCAACCAGGATCCGGTCCATTCGTCGGATGGCAGCGGGTATGGTTTCCAATACATGACGTTCAGCAAGATGTCGGGGCTGAAGTCGCCCTCGGTCATCGGCCTGCGCATGGAATCCTGGTCGCGTCCCGGCTGGCCGCAGGCGGACGGCACCATCGACAACCTGCCGGACGGCTACATCAGCATGGCGGTCACCTACTTTCCCTACGACGCGGTTTTTCCCTATGAACTGGACGCCATGCATGACGGCAACCAAAGTGTGCTGTTTGCGGACGGCCACGCGGCCAGTTACCGCTTCGCGTACACCAACGGGGTCGGCCCGTGGCCGAAAGCGCTTTACGGCTGGTATTGGGAACGGTTGGAATAATGGGGTCGAACAGATCCGACAGATCCGACGGATCGGACAGCTCCGATCCGGGTGTGGTGGTGTTGTCTAAAAAGCCCATCGGGAGTGCAGTACATGATTGGATTCTGGACGCGAAACGGCGGTGTGGCCGGCCGGTTGCTGGCGGCGGTTGGACTGGGCCTGGT
>Ga0265297_10004999_pt1 | contig 20834 bp, 20 predicted proteins | sample Munlanlwell13791_FD_192502 | JGI IMG/M metagenome (GOLD analysis project Ga0265297, IMG submission 192502) | Leachate microbial communities from a municipal landfill in Southern Ontario, Canada - Leachate well 137-91 | ecosystem: Engineered > Solid waste > Landfill > Unclassified | place...
AGGTATATATTATACAACTTTTCAATGATAACTGTAAATGTTCATGTAGCAGTTACTGAACGGTAAATTTCCAAGGTTGCTGCGGCCATCCGATGCCAGCTGAATAACGCTACACGGCCCAAACCTTGACTTCTTAATTGATCCGCCCGGCTTTGCTGACCGATGACTAGTTTCATGGCTGAGTATATTTCATCCGGATGCTCGGGATTGAAATATTCTGCCGCCGGTCCCAGGACCTCGGGCAGGCTCGAATTGTTGCTGGCGATAACCGGGACATTGTATTGGCACGCTTCCAGGGCCGGCAGACCGAATCCTTCGCAGAGTGACGGGAAGGCGTATAGACTGGCATGCCGGTATATTTCCGGCAAATCGTCATCCGTAACAAATCCGGGGAAAATGACTGATTGGTTTAAATTTTTTTCTTTTACCAATTTTTTTATCCTCATATAAAAATAATCATCCTTCCCGACCATGACCAAAAATAAATTGGGAGATTCCCTGATGAGCATTGAAAACGCCTCGATCAGCCGCTCGCAATTCTTGTGAGGATAGGCATTTCCGACGTACAAAATATATGGTTGGCGTATATGATACTTTTCTAGAACTCTATCGTCTGATTGCCGGTTAGTCGGCGGATCCACCGCTTCAAGCGTGACCTTGACCTTGTCCGGAGGACAGGAAAAATGATCCACTACTTCCCTTTTTGTATATTCGGACACGGCGATCACTCGAGTCGCCCGTTTGATGGCCGAACGGATAACGAAATGGTACAGGGCATGCTTGATTCGGTACAACCACGGACCAAGCGTCGTGGCCCGCTCTGTTGGATACTTCGTTAGTATCAAGTCATGTATGGTAACAACAAACTTTCTCCGATACAGGATGGGCACGTTGAAATGGGTAAAATGAACGACGTCCACTCCCAATGACCAAAGCTTCAGCGGCATACATATCTGTTCAACCAGGGAATACCACCGGTAATCCGCTTCCACCTTGTGGAATCGTGGATTGCTCGGCTGATAATCAGCCCAATTGTCACGGCGCAATAAAATATAATACTCGTTCTCCTGGTCGGCATCCTCTAAATGTTCGACTAGTTTCTGGGTATATCGCCCCAATCCTTTCCCATAGGGGCCGAAAAACCTGGCATCAATGGCTATTTTCATAAATTTTTCTTGGTTTTAAGGCTGTGGAATAAATCAAGGGTATGCTGTGCGGATCTTCTCCAATTGAATTTTCTTGCCTGCTGTATGCCCGCCTGAGATAGCCGTTTCCTGAGCGTCTCATTCAAAAGCAATTCATGGAGAGCATAGGCCATCTCTTCTGCATTATAGGGATTTATAAGCACAGAGGACAATTCTGTTATTTCGGGCAAAGACGTCGAATAACTGGCAAGCGTTGGGGTACCGCTGGCCATCGCCTCCAGTACCGGCAGTCCGAATCCTTCGAAAAATGACGGATAGCAAAATACCGCGGCATGGCGATATAGGGATGGTTTGTCATTTTCCGAGACATACCCCAATACCCTTACGTCCTGACGTTCAGATAGCGGATGCACGATCCTGCCGGCCACGACCAACGTATACGGTGTATGGAAACGTGACTGCAGAATCTCCCAGGCCTGCAATAGTCCTGATACATTTTTTCTGTTTTCCACTGTTGCCAAAAATAGAATACACTTATCGGGTAGACGGTATTTCTTGATTATGGAGGCACGGCTATGCTCAAACGGCAATTGGAAATACTTTTCATCAACTCCGGAAGGTATGACGGTAATGTTTCGTTTGATATCCGGAAATCTGTCCGCCAAGTCTATGGCCGTACTGCGGGACACGGCGATAATCGCCTCTGCCCGTCGTAATAATTTTTTTGGCCGAATCAGCGCATGCCATACAGTGGATTTCCCTCCGGTAAATTCCCTGTTCATAAATGAGAGATCGTGGACAGTGACTACCAGCTTGCAGTCATTGGAAAAGGAGGCGAAATTCAGATTAGGCATAAAAAAAACGTCCGCTCCCCCGACATACCGGTCAAGCTGGGGACGACCGCTCAACAGTAAGCGGGTATTGAATATCTTGTTCGGCTGACGGCTCACTTTCCACTCCGCGGCTCCGCTCTCCCACACTGACCGTACCGTGGAAGTCAGCCCGCGGTATGCATTCGCGAACAGCACGAAATGATCGTCCGTGGTGATGCGTGAGCAATGACCGACGATCTGCCTGGTATATTCCGTAACGCCCGACGGCAACGGTTCGATGAGAGACCGAAGATCAATGGCGATACGCATGACAAATAATTATTTTTGGTCAGCCCTATTCTGGCGGGAAAATAACAAAGCGTAAGCAAGACTAAACCCGACAAAAAATCCGCAAAAAATACCGATTACTACGTTAAGCCAGAGGACGGGCTTATGCTCGACGGTTACGGGAGTCGCTCCTTGCACATCAAACAGCGCCTGCTGGTCAGAGGTCTGGTTCGCGACAGAGGATTTCTGTTCAACAGTATTAATTATGGCCTGGGAAATTTTATCGGCAGTATCCTGATCCCGTTCAGTAAACTGAACAACGATATTCTGGGGGGAATATTTTTTTGTCTTGAAACGTGAGGTTAAATCAGTCAACGAATTGATCTGTGGGTCGATTTTCGCCTGGTCATATATCTCCAGTAAAACCGATGGCGTCATAAACCAACTCATGACAGTCTGAGAAAATAGGTCGGAGGCTTGAATCGCGTAATAGCCGTCGTATTGGTATTCCACCGTGTCTTGCCTGTTGATCCGGTTTATGGAAAACGATATTGACGTATCATAGGTAACCGGTTTGACATACGAAAAAACCAAGGATGCCGCCAATCCTACAATGACGCCGCTGACGATATATACCTTTGATGGTTTGGTGATAGTCATATGACTGGAAACATTTAATATTAGTATGACGTATTATTAAAATCTTGCCAAGCTTGGCCGATGAATTCATTCATCTTAGCCTTGAATTCAGACGTATCGAATTTTCTAGCCTGTTGCTGGATGGACAGTGGGTCAAAATCACTCTGTTTAAAATGTATCACCGTGTCTGCCAGCGCCTCCCAGGACTGTTCATCGAACAATACTCCGGTTTTCCCGTGAATGACCGTCTCAAGGGCGCCACCGGCGCCATACGCGATCACCGGACGTCCGCTAGCCATGGCTTCAACCGGCGTTATGCCGAAATCCTCCTCCTGGGGGTGGATAAATGCCCGGCAATGAGACAGGTAATGCCGCACTTTGTCGTCAGGAACGTAACCGAGAAACCTGATGTTGGGGCCTGCTAAAGCGCGCAGCCGTTCCTCCTCTTCCCCTTCACCAATGATATACAAAGGCAGGTTGAGCTTATTGAATGCCTGGATGGCGACATCCACTTTCTTATAGGGACGTAGCCGGGAAACGATAAGAAAATAGTCCCCGATGTCCTTGGTGATGGAAAAACGGGACGTATCAATCGGCGGGTTGATGACGACGCTGTCGTGTTTATAATATTTTTTAATACGGTGAGCGACAAATTTCGAATTGGCAATAAAACGGTCAACGCGATCAGCGGCCAACCGGTCCCATTGGCGCAGATAGCTCCGGTACAGTTGTGAGAGGCGGCCCACCATCCAGTTGCGCTCAAGCTTGTCAATCACCTGATTGTGGTCGCTCCATAAGTAGCGCGTAGGGGTATGGCAGTAACAGATATGCAACGTTTTCGGCGGAGTCAGCACGCCTTTAGCCAGTGCCGAACTGTCGGATAAGACGACGTCATAGCCTGACAGATCATAACTTTCGGTCGCCGGGACCATCATCGGCAGGTACCAGCGGAATTTGCGCCGGGCGAAAGGAAAACGCGTAATAAATGATTCGTTGATCGTCACCCCGTCGAACACATGCTGCGTGGCTGGCGCGTCATAAATCAGCGTAAACAACGGCGCCCGTGGGAACATGTCGCAAAACGCCCTCAAGACGCGTTCTGCGCCGCCCAATTGGTTGAGGTGGTCATGTACTAAGGCGATTTTCATGATTAGCTTGCGGTATTACCTTTTAAAACTACTCCGGGCGTCTTGATCAATATCTGAAAATCAATACCCGGCGTCCAATTTTCAATATAATAGATGTCCAGCCTGGCCTCATCCTCAAATTTCAGTTCTGACCGGCCAGAAACCTGTGCCAATCCCGTCACTCCCGGTTTGATGGTCAGGAGCTTGCGATGCCGCCGTTCGTACCGGTCTACCTCCTCGGGTTCGTGCGGCCGCGGGCCGACGAGGCTCATCTCACCTTTCAGCACATTGAACAACTGCGGCAGCTCATCAATGCTCGTCTTGCGGATAAAGCGGCCGACTCTGGTCACTCTGGGATCATTTTTTATTTTAAACAACGGGCCGTCAGAACGTTCATTCATCTTGAGCAACTCATTCTTCAATAAGTGGGCGTTTTTGATCATCGAACGGAACTTATACAGGGTGAACTTCTTACCCTTTTCACCCACACGCGGCAACCGTACAAAAACATTACCCTGGGAATCTATTTTTATCAGCAGGGCGGTGACAATGAGCAACGGTGATAACAGGATCAGGCAGATCGAGGATATGGCGATGTCTAGAAAGCGCTTGAATATTTTCCCCCATCCGTCTAACTGCGTCCTTTTGACCTCAATGATCGGAATCCCGGCTATGGTATTGACCTCGATCTGTCTCGGCTGGATATCAAACAAGTCCGTTGTATATTTAAAAACGATATGGTGGTCATTGCAAAATTCTCTGATGGCCAGTGATGTTTCCTTTGGCAGGTTAGGATCGGTCTGGATAATCTCGTCGACAAGTGCCAATGAGATTTTATCAGTAATTTCTTTTTTTGTTTCCACTGAAAAATCCTGAAACCGGGCAATAATTTTATAGCCGAGTGATGGCTGGTGATAAAAAATTTTCGTAATTTCCTCTGTCGCCTGGTCATTGCCCAGGATAACGACGGAATGGATGCCAATGCCGCGGCGCACGAAGGCATGCTGGATGACTCTCACCAGCAGGCGTCCGATCATGACGAGCAGAACCGTCAACAGCCAGCCGATGAGGATGATAAACCGTGATGAGAATAATTCACGCTGAAAAAAAATCATCACGATGACAAAAGCGATCCCGGCAGTAACGGCTACGAATAATTTCGCCATTTCATCCAAGATGCGCCGGGTATTCCTGATCGCGTACAGCCCGGCCAGGGCAAAAATGATAATAAAGATAACCGGAACGAATACCAGCACCTTAATGTACTCGGTGAAAACCAGTTCATAAAAAACCGGCCTGATGTCCGTAACAAAGGAATAAAAACGCAGTTGGTACGCTATGAACCCGGCCAAAAAGACCATTCCGTAATCAACGGGCACCAACAGTGCGCTAAAAAATAATTCTGATTTTTTCATCCGTAATTAATATATTATTACCCTAAGCAAACCTGTAAGCCGAATTCTGTATCCGCCAGAGGCGGACGATGGCTATCTATCTAGGTCCATGATTGCTCATGGACTCAAGCGACCAACCAAATTTGGTCTTGCACCGAATAGGGTTTTTCCTATCAGCCTGTCACCAGGCTGACCTGTGAGCTCTTACCTCACCGCTTTTCACCCTTACCCACCTCCGCTCGCCTCCAGCGAGCTCCGGTCATGGCAAGCCCCGGCTTTATATAATGCGAGGTGCCTGCTTATCGTAGCTCACCGCAGGTGAGCGAAGGTAGGCGGTATTGTCTCTGTGACACTATCCCGAGGCGCGCAGCAGCCTTAAAAAGTCTATAGAACTCCTCAAAGCTGTACTACCTGGTCGTCGTTAACGACTATTCTCTTCCCCGCCATACGACGGGGGGTGTTCGGACTTTCCTCTCCCACACCATTCATTGCCTCACTGGCAACCTGCCACGCACATACAGCTCGCCTCCGATAACAAATAATGAGCCTAGGGAGCAATGAATGGTGTAGGAGCAACCATCCGGTTTACTTAGGGTACCACTATCATAGAAAAAATAAGCCATTTTGTCAATCCTACGGTCCGTATGGTATTATTCACTAATAAAACACCATGCTCAAAGTTGGACATAGAGGCTCGGCAGGTCACGAACCGGAAAATACACTCCGGTCATTTAGACGTGCCATTTCCCAGGGAGCGGACATGGTCGAGTGCGACGTCTATCGGTGTAAATCTGGGGAGCCTGTAGTGATCCATGACCCGACAGTCGACCGCACCACAGACGGGCACGGCCTGGTCCATGATTTGACCTTAAAGGAAATGAAGCAATTGAATATAGACGGTTCAGAAACCATCCCAACGCTGCAGGAAGTGCTAGATATCTGCAGGGGAAAAATTCAGGTCAACATTGAAATCAAGGAAACAGTCGACGCCGAAGCCGCCCTGACCGTTGTCAAGCGGAACAACGCATATTCGTGGACGATGATATCCTCAAATTATACAAAGCCGCTGCAGCAAGCCCATCGCCTTGATCCGCACCTGAAAACGGCGCTGATTTTTTACTCGACTAAAACCGACGCCCGTGATGTAATGTTCGCCATGGTATGTTTAGCAGCCCTGCCACTTTCTCTCCGGATCATGATGAATCACGCCAAAAAAGCCGGAGCCTTATGGATCAACGTAATGAGACAACTGGTCAACGACTTTACAGTGTCGGTGCTGAAAAAACATGGCTACAACATCGGTGTCTGGACTGTCAATACGCCAGAGGAAATAAAAAAAATGAAATCACTTGGCGTCGATGCTATTATTAGTAACTTCCCCGACCGTCTCTAGGTGCTTAGTAAATGTTTACGGAAAAACGAGATAACCTTGGGGTCGTACTCGTTTTTACTGACATCGTACAGGTCATCATGGTCGGCATTTTTAATCACCCAAAACTCCTCCAGCCACGGGCCCAGGCGGCGGTATTCCAGGGCATCCTCCACCGGGACCTTTTTGTCATGGACGCCATGAATAAACATCAAAGGAACTTTTTTCAGCGCCTCCAGCTTGATAATCGGATTGATATCAGTAAACCAAATCCCAGTTCGTAATCTGATGATCAAGACAACCAGCCAACCGACGGGAAAAAACGGAACACCCTTGAAATAATCCTTCATGTTACTGGCGATGACGTTCTTGAACCGGGCAAAAGTTGAGTTAATGACCATGGCCTTAATTTCCGGAATATCGTGCGCTTTAAGCAAGGCCACCACACCGCCCATGGAAAACCCTAAAATCCCAAATCGTGACATATCGACATCTGATCGTTTTTTTAAAAACTGTACGGCCGCAGCCAGATCCAGATGTTCGCGTCCACCGAAAGTGATATATTTGCCAGTACTTTCCCCAGACCCGCGAAAATCAAACATGAATATCGAAAATCCAGCTTTGTTCAAGGCGCTAGCCTGCGGAAGTAATTGTTCTTTTGATCTGCCGAACCCATGGAGCAGGACGATGGTGGCGCCGTTTGTGCCCGGTATCAGCGCACCAACAAGACGTATCCCGTCTTCGGACATGAAATTGACACGTTCGGGCGATAAGGAATATTTTTTCCATTCCTCAGGAAAAATCTCTCGCGGCCACGTGATGATGCGAGTAGAAATGACCCAGGCCAAACCCACGATAAAAAATCCCGCCAGAATGAAAATAAATAATACATTTAGTAGCATGGATTTGAATTAATGTGAAAAATGCTCGTCGATCGCCTGGTTCACCAGCTTATCGGCTTCATGGTTTTTTTCGCGGGGAATATGCTGGAAACTGACTTTTTTAAACCCCAACATGATATTCCATGCCTTGACGAACAGGCTGCCGAGTTCTGGATTCTTTATCTTAAATTTTCGGCTCAGCTGTCCGACTAGTAATTCGCTGTCCAGGTAAAATTCGAGTTCCTCAGCTCCCATGCGCTGGGCCTGTTCAAGCCCTAAAAGTACGGCCTGGTATTCGGCTTGGTTATTGGTTGCCTCGCCAATATAACGTTTATAGGTACCGATCAGGGAATGACCGGACCAGATGACCACACCGATACCGGCCGGCCCGGGGTTTCCTCTGGCGCCGCCGTCTGTATATATTTCCAGGTGTTTATTCATACGGTTAGTATATCACGAACGATCGACGAAATATTCCGCTTTCAGTAATTCCTTCACCGCAAATTGGGGAAAACCGGTAAAAGCGCTGGCATTGTCCATTTGCGACTCATGCAGATGTAATGCGCGCTTTTTTATTGAGGCATTGACGGCCACCCGATAATTTGGGCGACCGTACCTGACTGTCGATGCATAATGTCCTGACGAACGTCGCGTCCTTAAAAAACGTTCAGCTTGTTTTGCCACAGACGGCGGTAACGCCACCGCAAGAAAAGGAATATGCAACCGCCGGGCTACTGCCTGTGCCGCTTTCCCGACGCTGATATGGTCCAGATGCCCAGAAATCCCATCCGGTCCGAAACTGATAATGACTTCGGGTCTGTGCTTTCTGACTAACGCCAGGCAACGGTTTTCCAGGTTGCCAGCATGGTTCATCAATTGGCCGTCAGGAAGGCCCAACATTACCAAAGGTCTTAACAACAACAATCGTCCGACTCTGCCCAATTCTTTTTTCCGTATTGTTTTCATCTTGGCGGCGGACATTGCTCTGATCATATGCGAAGTGCCTTTTTCTCCGTACGTGGCGCAAACCAGCATATTATGTCCGTTCGCTTTGATATTCCTATATAACGTCCCGGCGCACGCATAGCTTTCATCGTCAGGATGAGCGGTTATGACCATTATTTTTTTGCCTAAAAAATTTAGCTTGCGCATGCTATGATTTTATGATGAGGTCCACCAGCTTTAGCTGGAGCTCGCGGTTACCATTCCACTCATTTACCGACAACTCGTACACGGCATCAATTGTCCCCCCGATCGTCAATTCATTGACCCATTTCTCGCTCAGGCTGAAACCAATCATTTTCCGGGTAGTCGATTGCTGCTGCACCTGAAGCCTGAGATGTTTCCCGTCCTGGCCGACACCCTGGAAATCAATTAAGGTCAGACCAAAGCTGGCGAAACGCGGCCGTTTATTTCCCTCGCCAAACGGCTCAAACTGATCCAGCTGGCCGACCAATTCCCAATCAGCGGCTGCCAGGGGAATTTCCGCATCGACAAAGAGTGACTTGGTCAATTTGTCTTCTGTAAGGCGTTCAGCCTGTTTCGTCACTGACGACAAAAAATTTTTCAGGTTCTTTTTATCCAATGTAAATCCGCAGGCGGCCGCATGCCCACCGAAACGGTCGAGGAATTTCCTGGCTTCCACCAGCGCCTTGGTAATATCAAACCCAGGGATAGACCTTCCAGAACCGACAATAACATTTTCCTTTTCGCCCATAATCAGTACCGGACGATGATGCACATCCATCAGCCGGCCGGCGACCAGCCCCACGATCCCCGGCGACCAGCCGGGTCCGATGGCATATAATAATTTTTTTCCGGCAGCGTCGCCGATCTGCTTTTTTGATTCATTGACCATTTGTTCGGTTGTCCGCTGTCGTTGTTGGTTCGTTTTTTCCAATGACGCCGCTATAGATTCGGCTTCGTCGTGCCTATCGGTCACCAGCAGCTCAAAAGCGGTGTTTGCATGGTCAATGCGGCCAGCCGCATTCAGCCGAGGTACCAGAGAAAAACTGACCGCGTTTGTATCGACGCTTGGCAACGATACCCTGGCTGACTTTGCCAGTTCGACCAGCCCGACTCTCCGTGACTTCTTAAGTACGACCAGTCCGTACTTGACGAGTGTCCGATTTTCGCCTAAAATCGGCACGCAATCGGCAATGGTGCCGATGGCGACCAGATCCAGGAGCCATTTTTCAAAACCATCAGCTAACAAACCTTTGTATAGTTCTCGACGTGAGGCTTCCATCACCAGCGCACTGACCAATTTAAACGAAACGCCAGACCCGGACAGGTCAGTAAAGGGGTATGTTTCACCGGCTACATGAGGATTGATTATCGTCAGTGCGGCCGGCAATTCCGGAGGCTGCTCATGGTGGTCAGTCACTATGACATCAATCTCTTTTTTTGAAGCTAGCGCGATCTCCGGCTGACTGGATATGCCGCAGTCAACCGTAATGATAAGTTTTGTGCCTTTTTTGGCAAGTTCATTGACGGTATTGCTGTTCAATCCATATCCTTCAGTTACTCGGTGCGGAATATAGACATCCACGTCCGCTCCTAATGTCTTGAGCGTTATATAGGGGATCACCGTGGCCGTGACCCCATCCGCGTCATAATCGCCATGGATCGTGATATGCTCATGTTTTTCGATTGCGCTAAAAATACGGTCTACTGCCGTTTTCATTCCACGGAACAAGAAAGGGTCGTGAATATTTTTTGAATAATCAGGATGTAAAAATTCGTCAATGGGTTGCTGTGCCTGCAAGCCGCGGTTAAAGAGAAGCTGTATAAGCAATGCCGAAAATTCAGGAAAACGAGCCTGTAATTCAGAAGAAATTTTTTTCGCAATCTGCCATTTCTTAGCCATAATGATGTATAGTATAGCATTAATCAGCAAGAAAAAAAACGTAAGGCTGCTAACAGTCTCACGTATACGACTCGAGAGAAGGTCCTATTTCTTCCAGGTTTGATGACAATCCAGGCAATGAACTTCGCCAGCCCGACCGCCGTATTGAACCGTTTCAAGACGTTTATGCGGACAAGGCCGAACGCGAGTACTGGGCATATGCCTGCGCAACCACCGAAAAAGGTTACGCTGTTTTTTTCCAATATCTGAATACATACTCCTCCTTGGAGCAGATTGACACCAACTATACTCCTGGCCGCCAAATTGTCAAGGGCATTAAAAAACCGTACTTTTATACATTACGTTTTACAAAGTTGGAGGGGTTTCGGTACTAAAGAAAAAATGATATACTCAAGTCACGATTACAAAAATATGGACTCGCAACATCCGCTTATTTCCGTAGAAAATATTACAAAAACATACCATCTGGGCGAAGTCAAGGTTCCGGCTCTCAACGGTGTTTCCCTGCAAATCGAACGAGGAGAATTTGTTATCATCACCGGCCGCAACGGTTCAGGCAAATCAACACTGCTCCGCCAATTAGGCTTACTAGACAGGCCGGATACTGGAACGATCCGTCTACAGGATGAGGAGGTCACTTCTATGAATGAGAAACAGCGGGCTGCGCTCAGACTCAGAAAATTAGGATATATTTTCCAGGAGTACGCCTTGATCGCAGAACTATCGGCTGTCGAAAACGTCATGCTGCCAGCCATGCTCCTTGAGCCAATATCTATATGCCGTCCACGGGCCATCGAACTGCTGCATAAGGTCGGGCTGAAGAATAAGATGAATAACCTCCCGCGCCAATTATCCGGCGGTGAACAACAAAAAGTGGCCATCGCGCGTGCCCTTATCAACCATCCGACCGTCCTTTTCGCTGACGAGCCGACGGCAAACCTGGACTCTATCGCCGCCCGCGATGTGCTGGAGGTGTTTCAGCGGCTGAACCAGCACGAGCAGGCCACGATAGTCATGATTACCCACGAAGAAGAAGAGACGGCCTACGGCCACCGCATTATCACCCTGGCTGACGGAAAACGACTATGAGACCGGAACTAAAAATACCCTTCATTCTCGCCTGGAAGCATTTGTTGCGCAGCAACAAATGGACATTGTCACTGATCATTTTTTTCATGTCTATCGCGTTTATTAACATGATATTTGTCCCTTCGCTATTTAACGGCATTATTGAGGGGTTCAATTACCAGATCATCAACGCGTCAACCGGCAATATTTTCATCACTCCGCAAAATGGCCAGGATTACATATCAAACAGTTCAGCGGCTATCACCGCAATCGAGGAAACTTCAGGGGTCACCGCGGCCAGTCCCCAAATTAGCGTGCCCGGCATCCTGAAATATGATGGCAGACGAGGATCGTGGTCCGTCTACGCGATCAACCCGACGAAAGAAAAGCGTGTCACTGTCGTTTCCCAAAAAATGATCGCTGGATCCTATCTTGACGCTTCTGATACCGATCAGATTATACTCGGCAAAGGTATTACCGGAACAGGCAGCAAAGAGGATGAAATTAACCCGTTTGACCTGCGCGGAGTGCAGGTTGGTGATACGGTTATATTTTCGGTAAACGGAACTGATACACCACTTATTGTAAAAGGAATTTTCAACACAAAGTTTGACAATACCGACAATAATGCGTTCATTTCACAGGAAACGCTGAAAAAAATAAATCCGCTATACGTTGATGATGCCACAAGAATTTCGGTCAAAATTTCTAAAACCGGAGAAGAATCTGACATCATACAAAAACTGGAAAAGCGTAACATTCCCGGTAACATCTACAGCTGGGAACAGGCTAGCTCGCTGATGAGCTCCATCAGCGACAGCTTCCTGAGCATTAACGTCATTCTCTCTATCGTCGGAACCTTAATCGCGGCCATCACTATTTTTATCGTCATTTACATTGATATCTCTTCTCGACGGCAGGAAATCGGCATTTTGAGGGCTATTGGCATCAAGCCATATTTAATTCGGGCAATGTACATTATCCTGTCAGCAGTTTACAGCGTGGCCGGCGTCATACTGGGTACTGGGCTATTTTTCGCGATTATTGTCCCCTATTTCAATTTCCATCCCTTTGCCCTACCGATTGCCGATGCCACCTTAGTTGTCGGGGCTGGGGATTTTATTGCCCGCATGGAAACGCTCATCTGGGTGGCCATCATTGCCGGATTATTACCCGCCGTATTCATCACCCGTATTAAACTGCTCCAGGCTATTTGGGGGGGCAAATAATGCCTATGAACAGCTTGGATTGGACAAAATTACAACGCCCATTAGTTTGTCTTGCCCCGATGGACGGGTATACGGACAGTGCGTACCGACGCGTGTGCAAAGAGGTAAACCAGAACATAATCGTGTTTACGGAATTTACGTCTGCGGATGGCCTTCAGCATACGGCAAAAAAATTACAGGAAAAACTCCGTCACGACCCGGACGAAAAACCGATTATTGCGCAGATTTTCGGAAAAAATCCCGATGCGTTCGCCGAAGCCGCCAGGTACTGCGAACAACAGGGTTTTGACGGTGTGGACCTGAATATGGGCTGTCCGGCCAGGAAAGTGGTAAAGTCTGAGCATGGAGTCGCCCTGCGTAAAAAACCTGACCTGGCATTCCAGTTGATCGAAACAGTCGTAAAGGCCACGTCCCTTCCGGTTTCCGTCAAGACCCGCCTCGGCTGGTCATCAGCTGACGACCTGCTGGCATTTGCCAGAGGGGTAGAATCGGCCGGCGCTGCGCTCATTACCGTCCACGGACGGACATATAACCAGGGATTCTCCGACCAGTCGGATTGGCATCCGATATATGAACTGAAAAAGCAACTCTGCATACCGGTAATCGGGAATGGCGATGTAAAAAACATTTCAGACGGTAAGGCTAAGCATGGCAACCTGGATGGCTTTATGATCGGCCGCGCTTCCATGGGTAACCCGTGGGTTTTTTCCGAACAACCCGTACCGGCGTTTAAGGACAAAATCCCATTAATCCTCAAGCACGCCCAATGGCTGGTCGAACTCAAGGGCGAACGTATAGCATTGCTGGAAATCAGGAAGCACCTCCTGGCTTACGTCAAAGGACTGCCCAACGCTTCACAATACCGGAGCCACCTTGTCCGCGTGAAATCAATAAACGCCATTCGTGATATACTTAATGGCATCACCGCAAGCATAACATGATGAAACCCATTAAACAATTTATCGCGGCTAAAGCATTTATAGAATACCGGGGGCGTGTGCTCATCGTACGCGAATCAACGATCCATCCGACAAACACCCAAGTCGGGAAGAATGACGTCATTGGCGGGCGTATTGAACCGGGTGAAAAAGTGCGAGATGCGCTCATGCGAGAAGTACATGAAGAATGCGGGCTGGATATTTCAATCGGCCGGCCTTTTTTTGTCAACGATTCACGAAATGTTATACGGGGGGAAGAATGCCAGATTATCAGGATTTTTTTTCGGTGCCTGGCGAAACACGACCGTATTACGCTAAATGAGGAACATGATTCATACGCGTGGATTGATCCGGCCAACTACCTCAATGCCAATGTCATCGAAAACCTCTACCCTGCTTTTACAGCCTTTTTGAAAATAAAAAAAACGGTCCACTAGGTGCAGACCGCTCATCGTAAGGTGCCGGGGCGCGAATTACTTCTCGCTGCTGATTTCTAATCTGCCGAAACCTCGGCATTTATGGCACATTTTACCACCTTTTTGTCCGGTACCTCCACAGATAAAGCACATCCCGGTTGGCGAACGTAAATCCGCGTATCCCTTTCCGCTACAGGCAGGGCAGGTATCCCCATTATGTTTGCCTGACCCTCGACATATCTTGCAGTCAACCTTTTCTGTCATTATTCCTCCATGGATGTATTGCGACAAATTTACATTTTCATTGCGGAAATTCTACCGCTGTTTGACTGGCCTGTCAAGGCTAACTTTTTAAAATCTGTAAAACACCGCTAAAATTGGGCACATTACTGGGGACGGATATATTTTTGGTACATCTCGACGGTAGTAACCATAAGTATCATGATGACCGGTCCATAAATAATGCCGAGAACGCCGAATACCTGCAGACCGCCCAGAACGCCGATAATAACCAGGGCCGGATGGAGCTGGGCCTGTTTTGATACCAATTTGGGGCGGAGGTAATTGTCAATATTACCGATAATCAGCAGGCTGGCTAATATTAGCATAACACCCTGCCAGATCCCGCCGCCAATAATCAATACCAGTGCGATTGGAATTAATACGAATCCATAGCCGATCACCGGAATGACGCCAAGGAATATCATTAACAGCGTCCAAAACAGAACATAGGGCACGCCGGCAATGGCCAGGAAAGCCCCCGCCACACTGCCCTGGACAAGGGCAACCAGCAACGTGCCTTTAACCATGGATTTTGACATCTCCACTACCCGGGTAGCGTAGACTGTGTCGATCCGGTCGTTTAATGGACTGATGTCCTCAAAAAATTTAAGCAGTTTGCCATGGATTGGGAACAGCGTATAGAGCAAAATAAGGAATAATATGACCCACGTCAAAGAATTAAACGCGCCGGTGCCGATATCAGGCAAACGTTCCAAAAAAAACGAACCGATAGCCTGGGCGCCCCGGCGAATATGCTCCTGCGCTTTTTCAACAGTAAGGGGGTCCTGGTTGCCGGGGAGATAATCAGTAAAGGTGTTTATGCGACTGACGGCTTGTTCAAGTGCGGAGGTATGGCCTGTTTCCGCGAAATCATTTTTAAACTGGGCGATTTGCTTCACCGTCAGGCCGCCGATAAATGTGACAGGAATTAAAATGACGAGAAAAACAAATATAACCGACAGTAATGCCGCTATTTTTTGCTTTTGGGAAACAATTTTTAAAATAAAATTGTATACGGGCTTGAATATCAACGTCGCCAGAAAAGCTAAAATTATTGCCGAAAAATACGATCGCAATACCAAATATGACAAATAAGCGATAAGGGCTGCTACAAAATAAAAAAACAACTGCTTATTTCCTACTTTAATTTCCATTTTTAAAGTAATTCCAGTTAATAATTTTCAATGTCTATTCGTTATACCTTCGTGCGAAAATTTAAAAAAAGCGTTTGGACACTTTAGGCCAGGTAAAGCGATGCGTCTGAGTACCATACATTTCAACGGAATATACGCTGACCACCGCACCAAGACGACCCGCATGCGGCAACGGCCAGCCGAGCTGAAGGCCTTTGATAAAGCCCGACCGATACGCATCACCAGCGCCAGTAGGATCGCTGGTATTTTTCGGCACAGCAATGGGGACACGGTACGTCTTCCCTTCAGAATATACCACTGAGCCTTTTGAACCCAGAGTGGTAACGACTATCCCGACTGAACCTAGCAATTTTGACTTTGGCCAACCGGTTTTTTTCAATACCAGGGCTAGTTCATAATCATTTGAAATAAATCCGTACGCACCGCGCAAACACTTTTGTAACTGGAGACCGGAAAATGAGGTGATCTGCTGGCCCGGGTCAAACAGGTATCGGGTGCTTGATTTTCTGTACTGGCTGGCGTATCTGACCATATCCCGTAAATTTCCCGGCGCAATAATTCCCAGTGACTGCCTGCCTAACAGTCTACCGGGGATAGGTTTGGCGGGCGTATTCATCGCCCCGGGAGAAAAGGCGGCAATCTGGTTATCATCCTGGTCAGTAATAATAAATGCCGATGCAGTGGCCGCGCCGCCGACTGTCTTTACGTATTGCAGATCAATGTGGTGTCGCCTCATCCATACGCGGTACGGCATAAAATCGCGTCCAACGCTCGCCATAACGACTGGACGTTCACCTAACAGGGCCAGCGAGTATGCGATGTTACCGGCCGTGCCGCCGTAACTTTCATGAAAAGTGTCAGCATGAAAACTGACGTTGAGATTGTGGATTTTATCCGGCAGGATATGGTCCCGGAACCGCCCTTTAAAATCCATAATCCGGTCATAAGCTACTGAACCTGAAATAATGATATGTTGGAATGTCTTCATAAAGATAGTATATCACAAAAACAGGCACACAGATGACTCAGCAGCGGATAAAAATGAATTAGTTATAAGTTTTCAGCGATTCCGTGATATCAATCCTGTCGACCGAACGCTGCACCAACGGCATCTGGGATAAAGACGGGATCCCCTCCTCGTACGTTGGCTTGTGGATTTGGTAGAGGATGCCAAGCGGCAGTTTTTCTGACGGCTGCGTCGCGGCTGTAACCGCCTGCGTGTAATTGCCGGAATCATGCCCGGCCTCTGACAATTTGTACACCCGTTGTTTATACCAGTCCAATGTATTTATCTTATTGAATGTCGGACAGAGCTGGAGGATGTTCACAAAAGCGAAACCGCGGTGCTGGATGGCCTGCTTGATGATTTCCGTCATGCCGGGTATATCCGCGGAAAACGCCTGGGCTACGAATGTCGCGCCATTAATGATCGCGGTGGCCAACGGGTTGAATGACTGGTCAATAATGCCGTACGGCGTTGACTTGGTTTTCATCCCTCTGTTGCTGGTCGGTGAGGCCTGCCCCTTGGTCAGGCTGTACAGGTGGTTGTCATGGACGAGATAGGTCATGTCGATATTCGACCGGCACGAATGGACGAAATGGCTTATCCCTTCGCCGTACGCGCCACCGTCTCCCGAGTCAGCGATGACGTGCAGGCTGTGGTTGGCCAGCTTGACTCCCTCCGCGACAGGCAGGGCACGCCCGTGGATGCTGTGGAAGGAATACAAATGGTAAAAATTGGAACCGTTCGACGAACAGCCAATATCAAACACCATGGCCACACGATGCGGCTCAATACCCAATTGGGCTAGGGCCATCTTGGTCGCGGGGTAAATGCTGAAATTGCCGCAACCGGGACACCATGTCGGCGTATATGAAGATGTATAGTCTTTTTGGTTGAGCATATTAGAGTAGTTCTTTAATGGTCGCGACCAGCTCATGCGCGAAAAACGGACGTCCGTCGTATTTGAGGATCTTAAAGTCCGGGGACAGGCCGGTCTGCTCGCGAAGCCATCCGGCCAACTGGCCAGTTTTGTTGTTTTCGACAATCGCCACTTTCTTGGCATGCTTGAACACATCTTTCACCTTTTCAGCCGGGAACGGCGATACATAGGCAATCTGGAGGAAATTGATTTTATGCCCCTGGTCACGCAACATGGCAACTGCTTCCTGGATGGCCCCTCGGGTGGAACCCCAGGTAATCAATGTCAGCTCAGCATGGCTTTCCCCTTCAATCTCGGGTGCCGGGATCTCTTTAGCCATGGCCGCCTGCTTCTTGTATCGCTTGTCCATCATCCTGGCGCGTTCTGCCGCATCTTCCTCTGAAAAACCCCGTTCATTATGTTCATCGCTATTGGCGACGTGCATACCGCCTTTCATGCCGGGCAGTGCCCGTGGCGATACGCCATCAGCCGTATCTACATACCGCAAATAATCAGGCGAATCGGCCAATTCATTTTCTGTCACAACCTGTCCGCGTTCAATTTTAATATTTTTTAAATCTGAGGGATCTACGCTCTTGTGGCTGGCGCTGATGTATTTATCCATAATCACCACAACCGGAGACTGGTACTTCTCGGCCAGATTGAAGGCGGACTGGATATACTGGTATGACTGCTCGACATCGCCGGGAGCCATGACAATTCGCGGGAATTCGCTCTGTGAAGCGGACAGGATGAACTTCAAGTCTTCCTGGCCGGTCCATGTCGGCATGCCGGTCGACGGGCCTGGCCGCATACTTTCTACGATTACCACAGGCACCTCAACCATGCCGGCCATCCCTAGCGACTCGGTCATCAGGGCAAAACCACCGCCCGAGGTGGCAGTCATGGACCTGACTCCGCAATACCCGGCGCCGATAGCGCATCCGATGGCCGAAATTTCGTCTTCGGTATGCTTGACGACCAAATTATATTTTGGAGCCTGGGCGGCAAACGTATGCAGGATAGAAGTGGCTGGCGTCATTGGGTACGCGGAGAAAAAATTACACCCTGCCTTAATGGCTCCCCAGGCCAGCGCGTCGTTGCCAGCCAGAATAATCCGGCCTGGCTTGGACTGTATGCGCAATGAATATCGGCCAGGTTTCTTTAACTGCTTTTTTACAAAATCATATCCTGCCTGTGCCGCAGCCACATTTACCACTGCTACCTGGGCATCCTTTTTCTTGAGAGAAAAATTCAGTTCAATGACCTCTTTAGCCAACTGCATGCCCGCGCCAAGTATGCCAAAACTCGCGCCCAGCGCAACGGTATTGCGGCTGACGCGCTCTGCGCCTGACTTCAGGGCCAATTCTTCAAAAGGGATACCGATTACCGTTTGGGATGGTTTACATACGCCTTCACCGACCTTCGCATTATCCGTATTAAATAAAATGAAAGCGTCGTCAGCCAATTCGTCGACATGTCGGTCAACCGCCTGCTGGTTTAGAGCGACCAATACATGGATCGGGCGCCGTACGGCGTAAACCGGCTTCGGCGACACACTCACTTCATAAGTATTATGCCCGCCGCGTATAAGTGACGGGTATTCAGCGTAATCAAAAACACACTGCCCGGCCCGCAGCATGGCCCGGCTGAACATGGCTCCGATTGACAGGATACCATACCCTGCCTCTCCGCCAATTTTCCAGTTGAAATTATTTTCATCCATAAAAAAATTATACTATATGTTCAACCTCACGGGCAATAGCCAGCTCCTCATCGGTCCGCGCTACTAACACTGGTATGCGGCGAATATTAGGTAAATTGCTGACTGTTAGCTGTCTAATAACTTGGCTCCGCTCGCCCATCGAACCGGTAAAGACAATAGCATCCAGGCGATCAACCATACCGGCATACGCCGAGACATAGAAGCGAAGCCGGGCAATAAATACTGCCAGTGCTAAGCGCGCTTTTTTCCGTTGCTGTTTCGTAAACATACTGCGGCCGATATATCCCTCAACCCGATGTCCGGCGGCCCTGAGGATTTCCCTCATATCTGAGGAAAAACCGGATAATCCCAATAATCCAGATTCGTTATTAAGCATGTTTTCCACCCGGGATGGAGTTACGCCCAATTTTTTTTGGAGATAGAGCGGGATGATCGGGTCTAAGTCACCCGACCGGGTACCCATGACCAATCCGGCTGTCGGGGTAAATCCCAGTGAACTGTCGATAGCCCGGCCATGCTTAAAAACAGCTATTGAACAGCCGTTACCGAGATGGATGGTCAGTACATTAAGGCGGGACAACGGTTTCCGCAGCTGGCCGCTGGCTTGTGATGCCGCATACCCGTGAGAAATTCCGTGAAAACCGAATTTCCTGATGCCAAGCCTCCTGGCCAGTGCCAGCGGGATAGCATAATGGGAATACTCTTCCGGCATGGTACGAAAAATTCCCGTATCAAATACGGCGACATTCCTGATGCCCGGGAACTGTTTCAGGCATTCCTTGATGACCGCAATATTTTTTGGATTATGCAATGGGGCCAGCGGACTGAACGACTCAAGCTGACGCATGATCGCACTGGTGATGACCGCTGGCTTGCTGAATACAGTACCGCCATGGACTACGCGATGACCGATGACAGAAACATTTTTCCGATATTTTTCTAGATAAGACAGCACTATCCGTATTGCGTCACGGTGGTCTGAAGCATGACGAAAAGTAACTTTACCGTTAAGTCTAATGAATGAATGTGACAGACCGATCCGCTCCACCTGGCCGGAGATGACTGCCTGACCGATCCGGCCCCTGTCGTACAATTTGAATTTCAGGGTGGCGGAACCGGCATTGAATATAACTAGGTATTGTTTAGGCATACGCCTGTAATGATTGTTGAATTCGTTCAGCTTCTTTTTCCACTAATTCGCCGTCATACACGCCACTGTGGCGGGTCTGCCCTGAGTATGAAACTGCCTTTTCATCGAGATGGAGGTTAATCGTCGCCTGTTGATCGCCATGTTCAAGATACGCGTGGAACCGCGGGTAATTCAGCGATCGAAGACGGCGGATATAGCTGATCTGATTAGTACGGCGATCGTAATTTTCATGGTAACCGAGTCGGTTCATAATGATTTTCCAGTTCGCCGTCGCTCCCATCATCAAGCGGATTTGCATAAATGTTATGGGATGAGTATGCCCTGATCGCCTTGCGCCACGCCAGCCGCATTGGCTTCATCGGTGTCGAGCATAAACGAAAGAGTGTCTATGCCCTCCCTGGCTCTGACCACGACCTTGTTAAAAA
>Ga0265297_10005000_pt1 | contig 20832 bp, 19 predicted proteins | sample Munlanlwell13791_FD_192502 | JGI IMG/M metagenome (GOLD analysis project Ga0265297, IMG submission 192502) | Leachate microbial communities from a municipal landfill in Southern Ontario, Canada - Leachate well 137-91 | ecosystem: Engineered > Solid waste > Landfill > Unclassified | place...
AGGAATGCCGTAAAGAGAAGCGCTTAATTTCATCAAGATCGGCGCATAGATGTTGTCAAAAAAAGGATCAAAGACATGCGCTATCAGCGTTTCGGCCATCAACCGGATAAAAGAAAAAGAAAAAAATGCTGCAAATCCGGCAATAACAAGACCGAAAAACGGATGGATAGAAAGGTCTTCCAGAACTTCGGGTACGGTATGGTGGCGGTGCTCTATCTTTTGTATCCTGCCGACCAGTTTGCCAATATCCTTCCAGCGGTCCTCCAGGCTGTGGACCCTGACTTTTTTCCTTTTTGCCTGGCTCAGCCTCTGGATTAGAGTTCTAAATCCCTGCCCGGTGACCGCGGTCGTTGGGATGGCCGGAGTGCCGAGCCACTCTTCCAGGGCTTTGTGGTCTATATGTATACCCTTGTGTTTTGCGTCATCCCAGATGTTGAGGGCCACTATCACCGGCAGGTCCTTTTCCATCAATTGAAGGGTCAGGTCGAGGTTCCTTTCCAGATTGGTGGAGTCCACCACATTTATGACGATGTCATTTTCCGGCGAAGCATCCTGGAGCATTTTGCAGGCGACTTCTTCGGCTTTGGAAGTCGGGCAGAGGGCATAAGTTCCAGGGACATCGATGATCTCGTATTTTTCGCCGTTCAGGATGGCATATCCCCTTGTGTATTCAACGGTGGAGCCCGGATAATTTGAGGCTATGACCTGAGTGCCCGTAAGGCGCGAAAAGAAAACGCTCTTCCCTACATTGGGGTTTCCCATTAGCAGGATCCGCTTTTGTGATGGTTCGTTCACTACAGCACCTCCACCTCTATCTTACGCGCCATGCCGTGGCCAATGGCCAGAGTTGTTGCTCCCGCCTTGACAGTGACCGGACCGCAAAGGAATTGCGAGCTGACAACTTCCACGATAGTGCCGCTCCGCAGGCCCATGGAACTAAGCCTATTAACGGCTCCTGAGCCGCCGTGAATGTCTATTATCCTTACTTTTGAGCCTGGAGGAAGCTCGCAGAGAGAAATATGATTTGTATCTGAAAAGTTAGGCATACCTAACAATATAGCATGGTTTTTTGTGCGGGTAAACCGCCCATCTTTACTTTTTTTTATAAACCGCTATACTGTTGCCAGGCGGCATCAAAATGGCAAAATACAGGATATTAATGGTGGATGATGAAACCAACTATCCCACCGCGTTCAAATTCCTTACCGAGCTGAAAGGTGACTATGAAGTGCTTGTTGCCGCAAGCGGCAAAGAAGCGTTTGAGATAGCCCGCAGCAGCAGGCCGGATGTAATCACTCTTGATGTTATGCTGGGGGGGGAGGATGGAGTGGATATCCTTAAGAAAATAAGGGAAGAAAATTCCCTTAAGGATATCCCTGTAATAATGATGTCCGGAGTAGAGGCGGAATCCTCAAGACAGGCCGCCGAAGCGCTTGGGATAGAAGATTTTTTGACAAAACCGGTAGAAATGGACGATCTGCTCCGCAAAATAAACCTGATCAAGGCAAGGGATTCGATCTCTCAAAAATAGCGCCTTAGGTCTCAACGAGCATTACAGTCTGGCCACCGAATCTATCCCCAGCGAAAGATCTGACCGAAGGCCTTTCTTGTTCCTGTAGTACGCGGCGCAGCCTATCATCGCGGCGTTGTCCGTGCACAACTCAAGCGGCGGGATCCTGCAGTCAATTCCTTCCTTTCGGCATTCTTCGCTAAGGTTTTTTCTAAGCAGGGAGTTTGCAGATACGCCTCCTGCCAGCATTACCGTCTTAACTCCTTTTTCTTTTGCCGCCCTGATGGTTTTTTCTGAAAGGGTGTCGACCACGGCTTTTTGGAAGGAGGAGACGAGATCCATAACCCTCACCACCGGCCCCTCTCCCAGCCCCTCGACTACGCTCGGGCCGAGAGGGAGAGCGGGGCTCTTCTTTACATAATAGACTACGGCAGTTTTTATGCCGCTGAAGGAGAAGTCGTATCCGTCATCCAGCATGGGGCGTTTAAAATCAACGGCGTCGGGGTCGCCTTCTTTTGCAAGTTTGTCGATAATAGGGCCTCCGGGATAGCCCAACCCAAGGAACCTTGCCACTTTGTCAAAAGCTTCTCCGGCGGCGTCATCCCTTGTTCTTCCGAGAGTTTCATATTCACAGTGATCTTTTACCAGGACTATCTGCGTATGGCCGCCGGAGACGATGAGGCATATGAAAGGGAAGTGGACCGCAGACCGGGAACCGTTGACCGCAGTTAAAAAATTAGCGTAGATGTGGCCTTCGAGATGGTTAACCCCTATTAGAGGCTTGTTAAGCGCAAAGGCGATGGCTTTGGCGGCGGAAAGACCTACAATAAGAGAACCCGGGAGGCCGGGGCCAAAGGTGACCGCTACCGCATCTATATTTTTAAAAGCCTTTCCCGAAACATCCATGGCTTCTTTTATAACGGGGCTTACGGCCTCGATATGCTTGCGTGCAGCCACTTCCGGGACGATGCCTCCATACTTTTTATGGAATTCGGTCTGGGAAGAAACAATATTGGAAAGGACTTGGCGGCCGTCCTTAACAACGGCTGCTGATGTTTCGTCGCAGGAGGTTTCAAGGGATAGAATAAGCATGATATTACTGACATTTTAGCATGGCAAAAACCAAAGAACGCGTCCTGCGATTTTGCCTTCATGCTATAATCCTCTCATCACAAAAAAATGAAAGGGAAAAAATGAAAAACCCGCTGTACTTTCTACTGGGGATGGTTTTATTGATGTGCGTGTCGGAGGCCTCTTCTCTGGTCCGTGTATCGAGCTTTGAGGGAGGCAGTCTTTATAAGGCCGGCAATATCAATGTTGTCGTAATGAACGGAAGCTTCTACAGCATGGGCAGGCAGTACGGCGGGTTGTTAAAGGCGGAATTTGCCGAGTTCTACGACATGGCAGCAAAACAAGCCGGTATAGGGACCTCAAAAGCTCCTTATAAGGAAGTCGTTTCAGAGCTTAAGAGCGGGATGGAAAGGGTCCCTTTCTATGTAAGGGAATGGGTAAGGGGAATGGGGGAGACCTCGGGCCTTGGGGAGGAAAAACAGCTTATCGCATCCAATGGACTGGCTCTCATCCTTATGCAGGGCGGGGCATGTTCCGGAATGATAGCCTGGGGGCAGTATTCTAAGGACGGTTCTACAGTAATTGGACGCAACTGGGACCTCGGAACAAAGACTCTCAAGCCATATCAAAAATTTCTGACAGTTGCGGTCTTTAACCCGTCGGGATCATCCCAAAGCGTGGCAGACATTAACTACATAGGACAGTTCCTGTGGCAGTCGGGCATCAACCGTTCCGGCCTGTTTTATGACCTCCAGAACGGAGGGATGTGCGACCCGCAAACCGCCAAGAGGCGGCTTAATTCCAATTCTGCTCTAATGTCGATGATGCTGGATTCAACATCCTTTGATCAGGTGGAAGGCTTTTTTGACGCGGTGCGCTCCGAAGGCGGCCTTCTTATCAATGCGGCAGATGCCAAACAGGGGGCCTGTTTTGAATGGGGGACCTCCGATTACAGAAAAAGAGTTGATGATGAAAAAGGCCTGGTGGCCTCGGCCAACAATTTTACCTGCCCAACATGGAATGTGATAACTGCAGTTCCGGAAGGCAAATATGGCGGATTTACCAAGGAAAGGACCGGCAATCTTTTGAAGATAGGAAAGAGATATAAAGGCAGGATCGATGCCGGCAAAATGATGGAGATATTTTCTTCCTCCATACCGGACGGGGGACCTTCTTTTCCTGAGGAAGGTGATTTCATGACTTACTATTCGATAGTTGCTGTGCCCAAAGAGCTTAAACTCTGGCTCAATGTGCGCGGCTTTCAGGGATGGACAGAGATAGAGCTGGAGCCCCTGTTCAGCGGCAGATAAGAACTAGGAGGCCAGTTTTTCCAGGGCCTCGAGATATTTTTTAGAGGTCTTTTGCACGATGTCATCCGGTAGCTCAGGCGCAGGCGGCTTCTGAGGCCATTTTATCGAGATAAGATAATCCCTGACGAACTGCTTGTCAAAACTTTTTTGCGGTCTTCCCGGCTCGTAATCATTGCTGGGCCAAAACCTGGACGAATCCGGAGTAAGAGCTTCGTCTATCAGAATGACCTTTCCATCATATAAGCCGAACTCGAACTTGGTGTCGGCTATTATTATCCCTTTTTTGCCGGCTACTTCCGATGCTTTCTTATAAAGCGCAATGCTTGCTGACCTTATAGTTTCCGCCTGCTCCTTTCCGATAAGAGCAACGGTCTTTTCAAAATCTATGGTGATATCATGTTTGCCGACCTCTTCTTTTGTGGAGGGAGTAAAGATAGGTTCGGGCAATTTATCGGATTCTTTAAGGTCATTTGGCAGTTTGATGCCCGAAACCGCCCCCGTCTTTTGATAATCCTTCCAGCCCGAGCCCGACAGATAGCCTCTGATAATGCATTCAACGGGAAGCGGCTTGCACTTTTTTACCAGCATGGAGCGGCCTTCCAGTATCTGCCTGTACTGCCTGCACTCAGGCGGAAAATCGTCAGGGTTTATGGAAATACAGTGGTTCTCTACGATGTCTTTAAGGGCGTTGAACCAGAAGAAGGAGATCTTTGTCAATACTTCTCCCTTGCGCGGAATGGGGTTGGGCATGACCACATCAAAGGCGGAAAGCCTGTCCGTGGCAACTATAAGAAGGTGGTTCCCGAGGTCATAGATATCCCTTACTTTTCCCCGGCTGAGGAGTTTTAATTTCGGCAGTTTTGTTCCAAGGACAGGTTCCATAGTATTATTTTGGGGCGAATAATTATCCGCCCTTACTCCTAGGTTCTATGAGTCAGGTCCAGATCGAGTTTTTTGAGATTCTCGGTTTCGCCGAAGATGATAACAATATCGCCTTTTTTGATGATATTTTCATCGGTCAAATTAAAAAGCAGTTCGTCCTGGCTCTTTATCCCGAGCACGGTGACGCGGAATTTCTTTCTCAGCGCCAGGTCCCTTATTGTCTTGTCCTCCCATTCCCTGGGGGCTTCCACGCTGACGATATCCGTCTGGCCTCCGAGCTCAAGGTAGTCCAGGATATTCTCTGATGTCAGTTTGTTGACGAGCTTAATTGCGGTATCCTGCTCCGGGTAGATCGTCTGGTTGACCTGGAGCTTTGTTAGTATCTTTCCGTGAAGGGTGTTCTGTGATTTGGCTATTACTGTCTTTATCCCCAGGTTCTTGCACAGCTGCGTGGCTATGATATTGGATTCAATGTGCGAACTCTGCGCGATTATCGCTATGTCGCAATCATTTACCCCGGCTTCTTTTAAGGCGTCCTCGTCGGTTATGTCCCCCACATAGGCGTGAGACACCTCGTCCTTAATGGCATTTATCTTATTCTCGTCCCGGTCTATCGCTATCACCTGCTGCCCCCTGTAGAACAGTTCCCTTGCGACCTTTGAACCGAACCGTCCTATTCCCAGCACCGCGAATTGTTTCTTCATCCTTTTTCTCCTTTTTATCCTATGGATATCCCTTCTTTGGGATAACTGATATGATGTTTGCCCTCTCTGGTGGCAAGCGCCAGCAAAAGAGACAGGGCCCCAAGCCTGCCTATGAACATGACGACTATAATGATTATTTTACCAAGATTTGACAGGAAAGGAGTTATGCCCATCGACAATCCGACAGTGCCGAAGGCTGAAAATACTTCAAAAGTCATGGCTGTCAGCGAAAAAGACTCTGTGCCGTTCAAAAGAAAGATACCCAGGGCTATGGCTGATACTGACAGGAAAAAGATAACAAAAGCTCTTCTGACCGTTTCTGCGGGTATCTTTCTTTCAAAAAGGATGGTGTTTTTCTGGTTCCTTAAGGTGGCCCAGATCGTTGAGCAGATCAGAGTGAAAGTTGAGGTCTTTATCCCTCCACCTGTTCCGCCGGGGCTTGCCCCTATGAACATAAGTGAAAGAATGACCAGAATGGAAGAATCAAAAAGGTTTCCCATGGGAAGGGTATTAAACCCCGCTGTGCGGGCTGTCACAGAATTGAAGTAAGACACCAGAAGTTTGTTCCAAAGCCCCATTCCTCCGATAGTGCGGCTGTTAAAATATTCGATGCCGAATAAAAGCGCCGTGCCGACCGCCAGCAAAAAGAAGGTCGTTCCTATCACTAATTTGGAGTGCAGAGAGAACTTTCTCCTCTGAATAATGTCCGCCAGGACCAGAAAACCAAGTCCGCCGATTATTACAAGGGTCGTTACCGTGAGATTAATGACAACATCTGTTTTGTAGGCTGACAGGCTTGAAAAACCAGATGTAAGAGCGAATCCCGCGTTGCAAAAAGCCGATACCGAATGGAATATGCCGTACCAGACGGCCTTAAACAGCCCGAGTTCCGGCAGCCAGCGCAGGAACAGCACAGCAGCCCCAAGCCCTTCGATGGCAAATACTATCCCGAATATTTTTTTAAGCACGCCGAGCACATCCCTGGAGGAGTACACATTGAGCGCCTGCTGAACGGTAAGCTTTTCCGTTATGAACATCTTTCGCCTGAAAAGCAGCACCATATAGGTGGAAAATGTCATGTACCCAAGCCCACCTATCTGAATGAGCAGGAGGATGACCAGCTGTCCGAAAAAGGAAAAATGGGTTCCGGTGTCAAGAGTGACAAGGCCTGTTACGCAGGTGGCCGAATTGGCCGTGAAATAGGCGTCGAGAAAATTTGTAAAAGTACCGCTGGAAGAAGAAATGGGGAGGCACAGGACCACGGCCCCGGCGGCGATCACCGCCAGAAAGGAAAGTGCAATTACAAGAGCAGGCCTCAATTTGAACATTTTTCAGATGATTATTATACATTATAACCGGGCAAAAATATACGGAGTGTATTGTTATGGTATAATTGTATTGAAAATCAAACAGAAAAGGAGAAAAAAGATGCCGTTAGTTTCTACAAGGGAGATGTTCAAGAAGTCATACACGGGCGGGTATGCCGTGGGGGCCTTTAATGTGAATGACATGGAGATCCTGCAGGGGATAGTGGACGCCGCCAAGGAAGAAAAAGCCCCTCTTATCCTTCAGGTCTCGGCCGGGGCAAGAAAATACGCAAGGCACGAATACCTGATCAAACTGGTGGAGGCCGCGCTTCAGACAGCTGACCTGCCGATAGCCCTTCACCTTGATCATGGAGAGGATTTTGAAATATGCAAGCAGTGCGTGGACGGAGGTTTCTCGTCCGTCATGATAGACGGTTCCAGGTTCCCTCTTGAAGAGAACATTGCGGTCACAAAAAAAGTCGTTGATTATGCGCATTCCAAGGGCGTGACCGTAGAGGCCGAACTGGGCAAGCTTGCCGGAATTGAGGATGCCGTAAAAGTTGCGGCCAAGGACGCTACCTATACCGATCCCGCGGAAGCCGAAAGATTTGTTAAAGAAACAGGCTGTGATTCGCTGGCGATCGCGATCGGGACCTCTCACGGAGCTTATAAGTTCAAAGGCGATGCCAATCTTGACCTGGCAAGGCTTGCCGAAATAGCAAAAAGGCTGCCCGGCTTTCCTCTGGTGCTGCACGGAGCGTCCTCTGTTCCGCAGTACCTTGTTGACGAGTGCAATAAATACGGCGGAAAACTTCCCGGGGCCAAAGGCGTTCCAGAAGAAATGCTGCGAGAAGCCGCCAAGGGCGCGATCTGCAAAATAAACATTGATACGGACCTTCGTCTGGCAATGACCGCCACGATCAGAAGGGTCTTTGTCGAAAGCCCTGCCGAGTTCGACCCGAGAAAATACCTTGGGCCGGCAAGGGACGAGATCAAAAAAGTGGTCAAGCACAAATTGGCCAATGTGCTCGGATGTTCCGGAAAAGCGTAATTGAAGATCATGTGGGGGCGTGCGGCCGCACGCCCCTGCTAACGATAAAATGAACCCATCGTACACCAAATCCCATTCAAGATCCGGATTAAACGCAAAACTCCCCAGGATAGAAACCTTTCCAAACCATTTCAAGGATTACGAAATTACCATTGTCGAGCCGGAATTCACCTCTGTCTGTCCCAGAACGGGACTCCCCGATTTTGGAACTATCACTATAAAATATATTCCGGACAAATTATGCCCGGAGTTAAAATCGCTTAAGATGTATTTTAATGCCTACAGGAACCTCGGCATTTTTATGGAAAACTCCACCAACAGGGTCCTCAAGGACTTTGTGGCGGCCTGCAGCCCAAAGAAAGCAAGCATTGTCGGCGACTTTAACCCTCGCGGCGGGATAAAAACTGTAGTCGAGGCAAAATGGCCTAGATAGAAAGCTTCATCACCGTGCAGCCCGTCTTTGAGCAGCCGTCGCACCAGCCTTTTTTCCGGATCATCGATTGTGGCGGGGGTGTGGTCAGGGCTTTGAAGCCGAATCGTTCAAAGAATGACGGGATCAGGGTCGTTAGATATATGGTCAGGGGCATGTGTCGGCCTTTGACCGCACGATCTAACAATCCTTTTACGATCTCTTTTGCAACGCCTTTTCCCCTGTGTTCTTCAACCACGCCGATCGTGCCCAGTTCAATAGCGCCGTCATGCTCCCACAGCCTGCCAAACCCGATAATGCTTCCTCTCTCTTCGGCCACGATAAAATCTTCGGCTTTCATGTCATTTGAGTCAAGGTCGTATCTGCGGGCAATAGAAAAAATGTTCTCCATATCCGATGGCTGTGTGTTCCTGAGTTTCATGATAAAATTATATCACTTTGAAAAATACCCTGGAAAAACTTAGATCCAAAAGGATCGCCGTACTTTGCGGCGGCGCCTCAAGCGAGAGGGAAGTGTCTCTGAGGTCCGGCAAAAAGGTGCATGAGGCCATTATCTCCCTTGGGCTCAAGTCTTTTATGATAGACACCGCTGACAGGGCCTTTATCAAAGAACTGGTCGATAAGGGCATCGATCTTGCCTGTATAACCCTGCACGGCAGGGGAGGCGAGGACGGTACCATTCAGGGACTGCTTGAGATAATGGGTATTCCCTACACGGGCTCAGGGGTTTTGGCCAGCGCTCAGTCCATGAACAAGATAGCTGCCAAAAAGATCTGGGAGGCTTCGCAGGTCCCTACCCCAAAATACCGCAGGATAGACCCCGAGTCGGAAATTAAACCGCAATGTGAGCGTCTTCTAAAGTATTTTCCGCTCCCTCTTGTGGTAAAGCCTGTCAGCGAGGGCTCCAGTTTCGGAGTGTCCATCATCAAGGATGCGGGCTCTCTCTTTGACGCGGTGGACAGGACGGTAAAAGAGTACAGGGAAGTCTTCGTGGAAGAGTTCATAAAAGGCAATGAAGTGACCGTCGGTATACTCGGCTCAGGCAGGCAGGCAAAAGCCCTGCCGATACTTGAGCTCAGGCCAAAGGGGGAGTTCTACGATTACAGCTCCAAATATACTCCGGGAGGCACAGATTTCATAATCCCGGCACGGCTTCCCAAGGCGGTTTATGAAAAGGTCCAAAAGACCGCGCTAAAGGGCTATAACAGCCTGGGCTGCCTGGGCTTTGCCAGGCTTGATGTGATGGTCGACCGAGACGGGGTCCCTTATTTGATAGATGCAAACACTATCCCGGGCATGACCGACCTATCGGACCTTCCGGCCCAGGCAAAGGCGCAGGGTATTTCTTACGAAGACCTGGTCCTTAACATCCTTGCAAGCGCGCTCAAGTGAAGCCAAAAAAGAAAAAAAGAACAGGGCTTTTAAAAGCAGCGGTACTTATCCTTGCCGTTCTCAGCTTTCTTCTTGTCATACTGTATCTTCCTGTTTGGAGGGTAAAAGAGGTCATAGTACAGGGGAACAAGATCGTTGCAAGGGAGCAGATAATCGAACAGGCAGGGATCTCTTTTGACGAGAACATTTTTTTTGTGAACTCCGGCGAGGTCAGGCGCAGGATAAAAGAGATACCGCAGATAAAGAAGACGGATGTTTTTGCCAAGATCCCGAGTTCCATAGTTATCAGGGTGGAGGAGAGAAAGCCCTTTGCGGTCTTTATTGTGGACGGCTCCTACTATATTGCCGACAACGAAGGGGTCATTTTGAGCAGGGAGCAAGGGGTCAAGGGGGCTCTGGACCTGCCCACTGTGGTAGGCCTTTCGAAAGGACAGTTGGTATCGGAGAACAGGATAGCCCCTTCACTGGTAGAGGCCCTGGCCAAGTCCTATAAACTGCTTTCCCAGTTGATGCCGCCCAACAGCTTTGCCGTTGAGATGAAGCAGGCAGCGGACATAAATATCCTGATAAACGATATCATCAAGGTCAAGATAGGGGAGCCTTTGGACATTGACAAAAAACTTTTTGTCCTGCGGCTGCTCTTTGAAAGGGCCGGGGATAAAAAAAGCCGCATAGAATATGTTGATGTGCGGTTGCCGGACCTTCCCGTTGTCAAATTCAGGTAGACTGTATTGTATTTGCCCGGGTATATGCTAGAATAAAAACAGCAAAGTTTTGGAGGTTATGATTGATGCCTTCGCGGGGTGATGATATAAGAAAGTTCGCCAATATAAAAGTTTTCGGCGTGGGAGGCGCAGGCACCAACGCCGTAAACCGCATGATAGGCAGCGGTCTCAAAGGTGTTGAGTTCTGGGTCGCCAACACCGACCTTCAGGCCCTCAATGTTTCGCTTGCCGACCACAAACTTGAACTCGGCTCCAAGACCACCAGAGGACTGGGCGCCGGAGCAAATCCCGAACTTGGCTCCAAAGCAGCCGAAGAATCGCGCGAAGAAATAGCCAAAGTTCTAGAAGGGGTGGATATGGTCTTTTTGACCGCGGGGTTTGGCGGAGGGACAGGCACAGGGGCCGCCCCGGTGATAGCGGAAGTTGCCAAGGACATGAATGTCCTAACGATAGCGGTCGTTACCAAGCCTTTCAAGTTTGAAGGCCCCGTCAGGATAAGCCAGGCAGAGGCCGGTCTTGCGCTGCTCAAGGAAAAAGTGGACGCTTTGATAGTGATACCCAACGACAAACTTCTGCAAGTGGTCGACAAGAGAACCTCAATGCTTGACGCCTTTAAAGTGGCTGACGATGTGCTGAGGCACGGCGTCAAAGGCATTTCCGATCTTATCACGGTCCCCGGTCTCATCAACCTGGATTTTATGGATGTAAAAACGATCATGTGCGACGCTGGATCTGCCATGATGGGGATCGGCACCGCCTCGGGAGAGAACAGGGCTATAGAAGCAGCAGAACAGGCCATCTCGTCCCCCCTGCTGGAGGAAACGATAACCGGAGCAAAAGGGGTCATCTTTAATGTGACGGGAGGCTCAGACCTTTCCCTTTACGAAGTAAGCGAGGCAGCTCAGGTTATACAGAACGCAGTAGATCAGGATGCCAATATTATTTTCGGCTCCGTTATTGATGAGAGGATGCAGGGCGATATCATGATAACCGTGATAGCCACCGGCTTTAAGCCAAGGGCCAAAAAAGAAGAGCCGATCTTCAGCGAAGTCCCCAAGGTCCACGAAGTTAAGCACTCTGCCGTAAAAGAACACATTGATATCCCGGGCTTTTTGAGGAACATCGCCTCAGGCAGATAAAGCTTTGATCAGCCCTGCAAGCGGCAGGCAGTTAAGAACAGTTCCTTTTTCTACCCATCCTCTTCTGGCCGTTCCAATACCGAGTTCCATAAAAGAGAATTGATCGGTGTCGTGGCTGTCCGTATTTATTGCTATCTTTACTCCTTTTGAAACCGCCATGCGGCAGTGTGATGCGTTAAGATCAAGCCGGTTGGGGCTGGCGTTGAGCTCAAGCGCGGTACCGGTGGCAGCAGCCGTCTCTATCAATTCTTCCATGTTAATCTCATAAGGTTCTCTTCTGTCCAGGAGCCTACCCGTGGGATGTCCGATGATGTCAACATTCCTGTTTTCCATTGCCTTGATCAGGCGTTCGGTCATTTCCTCTTTTTTCATTCCAAACCTGGAATGGATTGAAGCAACCACTATGTCCAATTCTTCCAACAGGCTGTCATCAAGATCAAGGGAGCCGTTGCCATGGATATCTACTTCAACGCCCTTAAGGACCCTGAAGCCCTTGAGCTTTTTATTGATCGCATCTATCTCTTTCATCTGGGCCGTCAGTTCTTTTCTTGAAAGCCCTCCGGCTATCACAGAGGACTTTGAATGGTCCGTTACAGCCATGTATTCATATCCCAGCGCCATGGCGCCTGCGGCCATCTGTTCTATGGACCTTTTTCCGTCGGAGTAATTTGAGTGCACATGGAGGTCGCCCCTTATGTCTTTCTGCTCCACAAGACGGGGCAGGGACCTTTCTTTGGCTTTTTCAACCTCTCCGGAATCCTCTCTCAATTCGGGCGGTATGAACTCAAGTCCCAGGGCGGCAAAGAGCTCTTCTTCGGTCCTTCCGGCGATCCGTTTTTTGTTCTTGAACAGGCCGTATTCATTTAACTTAACCCCCTTTTCTATTGCAAGCCGGCGCATCCTGATATTGTGCTGTTTTGATCCGGTAAAGTAATGGATGGCGCTACCCGCCATGTTAGGCGGCACGACCCTTAGGTCGGCGCTCATTAGATTCTCCAGTACGATAGAGGCCTTTGTCGGCCCCTTTGAAAGGACGCGTCTTACCTGCGGCAGTTTTGTAAAGCTGTCGATGGCTCTTTCGGGGTCCTTTGATGAAGCCAGGATGTCAATATCCCCGATCTCCTCTTTCATTCTGCGCAGGCTGCCGCAGATCACGGCTTCATCAAGGAAGGTTTTTGATCTAAGTTCTTTCAGCAGCGATCTGGCAAGAAGAAGCGCCTCTCCAAGATAGACTTTTCCTTTTTTGGAAAGGAAAACCCTGGCCGCCTTCAGCAGATTCTCCTGCTTTTTTTCTTCTATTCCGGGAAGACCCTTAAGTTTTCCTGCCGCAGCGGCTTTTTTGAGCATGGATACGGAGCCTATCTTAAGCTCTTTATAAAGGAGCTTTGCGAGCTTTGGGCCTATTCCGTTAACTTCCATCAGTTCAAGGATGCCTTTTGGCGCTTTCTTCTTGATCTCTTTTAAAAGGGCAGGCTCACCGTCAACAAGGGCTTCTTCGATCTTTTCCGAAATGCTTTTGCCTATGCCGGGAATGCCTTTAAAAGCATCTGCTCCCTTGGACCTGAAGGCTTCTTCCAGAGGAACGGGATGGTCTTCTATCGCCTGCGCGGCTTTCTGGTATGAGCGTATCCTGAAAATGTCTTCTTCTCTAAATTCAAGAAGTTTTGCTATATCCCAAAAAAAAGAGGCGAGCCTCCGGTTATCCATTGTTGAGCAGTTCGGCTATCCTTAGTCCAAAGCTTGATGCAGAAGCGGGGCCGTCGGCGGTCACTATCCTTCCGTCGGTTTCAAGAGGGTTTCCGGTATAGAGAGCCCCGTTTGCTTCAAGGTCTTTGGAAACTCCCGAAAAGGAGGTGGCTTTTTTGCCTTTCAGGATGCCGCTGCAGGCAAGAACGGCGGCTCCGGCGCAGATGCCTGCCGCAACGCTGTTCCTTGATACCGCGGCGGTCAAGACCGTGTGAAGGTCTTTATTGCGGAAGTATTCGTAGATGCCTGGGCCTCCTACAATGATAACTGCGTCAGGCTCAAGACCGCCAAGCTCCTGCAGTCCTATGTCCGCCAGGGTTTTTCCTCCCAGCTTGCCCAGGCACGGGCCTGCTTTGTGAGATGCGGTTATTGTAGTTATGCCGGAACTTTCGAGAGCGGCTTTAGTGTCAAAGTACTCTTCGTCCCTGAAAGCGGTCCCCGCGATAAAAAGAACGGCCTTTTTCATGATTTAAAGTCGCAGAGGTTCTCTTTGATCTCGAACAGTTTGACAAGGTCCCTCTGGGCTATGATGCCCACAAGCCTGCCTTTGTCTATAACGAGCAGTTTTCCAAGCCCCGATTTTGACACCTGTATCAGGGCATCCAGCGCGTCCTCGTCGGGACAGGACAGCAGTTCCTTTTTAGGCTCCTGCAGCACCTTTTCCACCTTGCAGGACCCCCATTCGCTGTTGGGAACGGTTTTAATCCCCTGCATTGTTACCATGCCTTTGAATATCCCGTTGTCCACCACAGGAAAGCCGAGATGCCTGTATTTGTAAAAGTAATCTTCAACCAGCCTCTCTAACACCAGATCGGAGGGAACACAAATAACCTCTTTTACCATTATGTCCCTGAGCTTGGTGCCGACAAGGGCCTTTTTGAGCACAAGATGCTGGTATGCAAGATCGGCGGCTTCATGGATAAAAAAGCCGATTATTATGAACCAGACCCCCGAAATTATCTGGCCAAAGAACAAATAGACAAGCCCGAGCAGCATGAAAGCAAAAGAGAACAATTTTCCGAAGTTGGAGGCGATATGAGTGGCTTCTTTGAGGCTGGAATCAAAATGCCATATAGTTGCGCGCAGGAGCCTGCCCCCGTCAAGAGGGAAGCCCGGGATCATGTTAAAGACGGCCAGGGACGCATTAATAATGCCGGTATAGCCGATGACAGAGATCACCAGGGGTTCCATACTCAGCTGGGAGGCCGTTTGATAGGCGGCAAAGCAAAATACAGCGATGAAAGCAGAACACAAAGGGCCCGCCACGGCCACTTTGAACTCGACCGAAGGGGATGACGGCTCTTTTTCCATCTGCGCCACTCCCCCAAAAATAAAGAGCGTGATCTTTTTGATGGGGATGCCGTTCTTTCTGGCCACAAAAGAATGCGAGAGTTCGTGCAGCAGTATTGAGATGAACAAAAGCAGGGTAGAAAGCACAGCGGCTGTCCAGTAACTGGCCGGCGGCAGTCCCGGATTATAGGCCGGGAACCAGCTGACCGCAAGGGTCCAGGTTATCAGTCCAAAGATCGCTATCCAGGTATAATTGACCTCGATCGGGATCCCGCCAGCGGAACCTATGGTAAGGGATGTCTTCATTTTTCTTGATTATAACATATAGGTTAAAAACTCAAAATCACCGGCTATCTGATATTAAGTTCTTTAAGGACTCTTTTGGCGGCTCTGTTGTCAGGCGCCCAGCATCCCCTGTGGTCAATGGAAACGTAGCCGGGAAGGGTGTCGGAGCGGATATTTCGCCTGTCGGTCATCCTCAAAAAATTGCCGGCCTCAAAAAGCTCGCGTCCGGATATATCCGATGAAAAGGTCCTTTTGACCGCGGAAACGAGAGCGGGAAGTCTGAACAGCGTTGCGGGGCTGCCCAACTTCTTGAACATCTCCCTTATGAAAGTCTGCTGTCTTTCAACTCTGCCTATGTCCGCTTTTTCATCGTTCCTGAACCTGATGTAGTCGTGGGCTTCTTTGCCGGAAAGCCGACGGTAGCCTTTTTTCAGGTTGATGTTCAAGCCTCCCCAGGTATCCCTGTACTTCATGTCCTTTTCGACATACAGTTTTATGCCTCCAAGGCTGTCAACTATCTTTGCCAGGCCTCCCGGCCTTATCACTATGTGCCTGTCTATGTGCACATCCAGCAATTTTGAAACGGAAGAGATGGTCAGCTCCTCTTTTCCTATGGCATAGGCTGAGTTGATGCGGTCGAGCCCGTGTCCCGGTATGTCCGCCAGAGTGTCCCTGGGGATCGAGAGCAGTGACGCGGTTTGGGAGAACGGGTTTATGCTTGCCAGGATAAGAGTATCCGTGCGGTTAGCCCTGACAGGACGGTGCATTTCGTCAAAGGTCTGGTCAAGCCCCATGACCAGGATATTGGTCCTCTTTAGGGGGATGCCGAACTTTAAAGAAGATGGCAGGCTGCGGGGCATGAAGATATAAAACCAGAAATATGCTATCAGGAGCAGACACACCAAGAGTGTTATTATCCTTAGAAGGTCAGGCCGCCTAGGTTTTTTTGCCATCAGACCCATGATAGATAATGCCCGCATCTATTTCAAGAGGGAAGCGGGGACCGGGGAGCGCAGCCCGTATGGGTGCGGGCAGGATCCCCGGTAAACATTGTCGGGTTTTTCGACACTTCGACACCCCTTTGACCCGCTGGGCCCTAGGCAACAAGAGCAAGGTCGTCCTCCTCAACTTTTGGGGCCTCCTGCGATGCTACTTTAAAGAACTTGTTGTCCAGCATCAGCATATTGTCGACAATTATCTCGGTGGACTGCTTTTTTGCCCCCTTCAGCTCATAACTCCTTATGTTGAGCCTTCCTTCTATGGCCACCAGGCTGCCCTTTTTGAGATATTCTCCGCAGATCTTGGCAAGCCCCCGCCAGGCCACGCAATTAAAGAAATCCGCCTCCGCTGTTTCTTCTTCCTTTCTCTTTATCCTGTTCACCGCCACCGTGAACCTGGCCACCGGGATCTCGTTCTTGGTGTAGCGGATCTCGGGGTCGCGGGTAAGCCTGCCGGTCATTATCATCCTGTTCAATCCTGCCATAAGTATCACCTCCCTTTGCCTTTGACACAGCAATTCCGGCGCCAGGCGCGGCAGGAGGCATCTCTAACCTTATCGCGAACACGCGTCTCGAACAAACGCGAAACAAGACCTCATCTGCCTTTGAGTATCCTTTTGTATTTAATGCCTTCCCTTGCAAAACTGGCCAGGATGCCTAATTGAAGTCCTGTTTTCTTAAGATATGCAAGCACCTGCTTGATGTCTTTTTGTGTGAAATACTGCTTTGCCTTGATCTCCAGCACTATCTTATTGTCAACTATGAAATCGATATAATACCTGCCCAGATTACATCCGTCCAACTCAAGATCAGTCCTGACCTGTTCAAGATAGGGAAGTTTTGTTTTTTCCAGTTTGTTTTTAATCGCTTTGTAATAGTACTTCTCCTGAAATCCGCCACCCAATGAATGATGGACATCAAAGAGGATACCCATTAGCGTATAACTAAGATCGGGATGCACCAGCTTGTCTGGTATAATTACGGGTATGAAGAGATCCTTCCTGAAACTGTTCATTGCGGCAGTCCTATTTGTGTATGGTTTTATTTTTAGTTCCTGCGGCATCACAGAAAGAGAGCCGGAAACCGCCTATAACGAACTCGGGAAGGTCTTTGTCGTTGAATACCACCGTATCGCAGAAAAAGAAGGAGCCTGGACAAGGTCGGCCGAGAACTTTAGAAAGGACCTTCAAGCTTATTATGACCTCGGGTTCAGGCTGGTGTCGATAAAAGACTTCTTTAACGAAGGAAAAGCAAAGGTCCCGGCAGGAAAAATGCCTCTCATAATGACCTTTGACGATGCTACCGCCAGCCAGTTCAAATGGCTGATCGTTAACGGAGCCACTGCGGAGGGCAGCGGAGGTTATCCAAAGATAGATCCGAGCTGTGCCATAGGTATCCTGGACGAATTCCATAAAAAGCACCCCGACTTTGGAAGGGCCGCGACATTTTTCTGCAACAGCAATCCCTTTTACCAGCCCGAGGCCAAAGATGCCTGGAAGTTGAAGCTGCAGTATCTTGTCAAGACGGGCAGGGAGATAGGCAATCATACCTACGGACATGACGACCTTTCAAAACTGGATTTTAACGGGATCAAAAAGACCCTTGCGATGCAGCAGTCCCTTATAGAGGAGGCCCTGCCTTCTTACGAGGCTTCTTCCGTTGCCCTGCCCTTTGGCGTGCTGCCCAAGAGGGGAAGATGGCTTTTGCAGGCAGGAGAGTACGGAGGTAAAGCTTACCGCTACAAAGTGGCTTTTTTGGTGGGCTGGAGCCCGACGCTGCCGCCTTATCACAAAGATTTTGATCCCGCGATGGTGCAGAGGGTGCAGGCTGATGATACAGAGCTGGCCAAATGGTTCGCCCATTTGAAAAAGAACCCCGGGGACTATTTTGTGAGCGACGGTGATCCAAACAAGGTGTCCATCCAGGAAAAAGACCGGGACCTCCTTGACAGGACCCAGTTAAAAGCCGGAACAAAGGTGGCGGTCTATGACGGCAGGAAAAAGCTGTCCGAAACGACAGTATCCTCAAAAAAAAACAGGCTGAGCAGGCTAAAGACCTCAGATAAAGGCGTTTACTACACTTTTCACAGCGCAGGGATACCGTCCAGGATAGACGACATAATAACCAATTACAAAAAAACCGGGCTCAACACTCTTGTCATCGACATGAAGGATGTCGACGGTATCCTGGGTGTCGATCTTCCAGTCCCGCTGGCAGAAAGCACCGGCGCCAAAGAAAGGATCTATATTAAAGACCTCAGAAGCCTCGTGGCAAAACTGCATGCTGAGGGGATCATCGTTTCGGCAAGGATATCTGTCTTTAAGGACCGGTTCCTGGCCAAAAAACGGCCTGATCTTGCGCTGCACGGCAATTCCGGTTCTGTTTGGACCGAGAACGACGGAGTGAACTGGGTCAACCCGTTTTCCAAAGAGGTCTGGAAATACAATGTTGATATAGCGGAAGCGGCTGTCCTGGCAGGGGCTGATGAGGTGCAGTTTGATTACATAAGATTCCCGGAAAAAGGGCGGGTCGAGAACATTTTAATACCCAAGGACAAGGAAAAATATTATGCCATTGAAGGATTTCTCAGATATGCGTACGAGAGGCTTGAAAAATACGATGCCTCAATCGCCATAGATGTGTTTGGCGTCATGTCCTGGCTAAAGGATGTTGATATTTCGATAACCGGCCAGAGGGTGGGGGAGATGGCCAAATATGTCTTTGTCGTCTGCCCGATGCTGTATCCGTCGCATTTTGACAGCGGTTTTGACGGCTGCAAGAGCCCGGTGGACGAGCCGTATGTTTTCATGAAAAGGGGAGCCGAAAAGACCCTGAAGCTTATGGGAGGCTCTGACGCAAAAATGGTGGCTTGGATACAGGGTTTTGATTGGAGAGTAAAGAACTTTGACGAGAACTATGTGCTCCAGCAGAAAAAGGCGTTGAATGACCTCGGCATCTCCAGCTTTCTTGTCTGGAACGCCGGCAACAGATACTCCGTTACATACTCCGCGCTGACAAAGTAGAGACTCCTATATTGTCTAATAACTTATTGACACATTTGGTCGTTGGCGTGATAATAGGGGCAAGAACTAAGGGCCAAGGGGCAAGGGTCAAGTCAAACACTGGGCATACTATGTCTGACTATACCCTTGACCCTACACCCTTGCCCCAAACAATATATGCTAAGAAACCTATCTAAAACGATAACTAAACTAAGGTCCAGGCGACTTTGGCTTGGCTTCTACCTTGCCCCTACGATCGCTGCCTTTTCTATCGCGGTCGTAATGCTTCCCGGCCCCAGGCCTCAAGGAATAGATTCTATTGCAAACTCATCTGCAGATGTCGTTATCGGCCAGCCGAACATGAATTCGAACCTGATAAACCAGGCGGGATATGCAAAAACACTGGATGAGCCGATAGGCTCCATGATCTTTGCGGGTTCAAAATTCATGCTGGCGGATTTTGGGAACAATAGGGTCCTCATATACAACAGCTTCCCCTCACAGAACAATGCTGCTGCAGATGTTGTGATAGGGCAGCAGGACATGCTCTCGGTATCGGCAAACCAGGGAGGGGCTCCGGCGGCAAATACATTGAGCGGTCCTGTTGGGATATGCTCTAACGGGACAAATCTCATAATCGCGGACTGGAACAATCACCGGGTGCTTGTCTATAATACTATCCCGGCCACTAACAACGCTTCTGCCGATGTGGTGATAGGGCAGGCGGACATGTCTCAAAATTCACCGAATCAGGGCGGGTCATGTGCTGCTAACACATTGTTCTATCCCTATGATGTGGCTTTGTACGGCAGCAAATTGATAATATCGGATTTTTCCAACAACCGGGTGCTTATCTACAACAGTGTACCTGCTATGAACGGTGCAAATGCGGACACAGTGATAGGGCAGGAGGATATGGATAACAGAGGGGCAGGTACAGCGGCGAACAAGCTTCAAGCCCCCAACGGACTTCACGTTTTTGGAGATAAGCTTTTTGTATGTGATTATTCCAATAGCCGGGTCCTTATCTATAACAGCGTTCCCTCGGCAAACAACGCTTCTGCGGATATAGTGATAGGGCAGGCAAATATGGTCAGCGGATCTGCCAACCGCGGCGGGGCGGTAACGGCCAATACTCTAAATTATCCTTCCGGCGTGTATATCCACGAAGGAAAACTCATAATAGCCGATTACAGGAATAGCAGGACGCTTATCTACAACAGTATTCCTTCCACATATGATGCTTCTGCGGATATAGTGATAGGACAGCCTGATATGACATCGAACTCGATCAATCAGGGAGGCTCCTGCTCGGCCAGCACTCTCTACTGGCCCATTTCTGCTCTTGTCTATAACTCTAAGCTGGTCATTTCCGACAGGATGAACCACAGGGTGCTGGTCTATAACAGCATCCCGTCATCGAATAACGCTCCTGCCGATTTTGTCATCGGCCAGCCGGATTTTACGCATAATCAGATAAACCAGTCGGATATTTGTTATGCCAACTCATTGAATTATCCGTTCAATGTTTGTTTTATCGGCAGCGATAAATTTGCTGTTGCAGACACATATAACAGAAGAGTCCTTATATACAATTCCATTCCTTCTTCCGATGATCCAACAGCTGATGTTGTGATTGGCCAGCCGGATATGAATTCAAACACAGCGAACAACGGAGGATTAAGCGCAAAGAGTTTGGCCTATGTTTACGGGGTCAACAGTGACGGCAGCAGGCTTATAGTAACAGACAATACAAATCACAGGATATTGCTGTTTAACAGCATCCCGGCATCAAATTATCAGAGCGCAGATACTGTTATCGGCCAGCCGAATATGACAACAAATGAGGCTAACAACGGAGGAGTGTCCGCAAAGTCTCTTAACGCTCCTTATTTTGCGATGATCTCGGGTAACAGAGTTTTTGTTTGCGACAAACAGAACAATAGAGTGTTGATATTTAATTCAATACCTAACGGCAATTTTGCATCCG
>Ga0265297_10005001_pt1 | contig 20829 bp, 16 predicted proteins | sample Munlanlwell13791_FD_192502 | JGI IMG/M metagenome (GOLD analysis project Ga0265297, IMG submission 192502) | Leachate microbial communities from a municipal landfill in Southern Ontario, Canada - Leachate well 137-91 | ecosystem: Engineered > Solid waste > Landfill > Unclassified | place...
CAAATTAGGGCTGCGATTAACGTATTTCTTAGCAATGGAAACCACTAAACGCAAATTACTCCGAATCAGCTGCTGCCGCGCCTCTTCATCTCCGGCCTCTACTCTTTTAGCCAACTCTTTTTCCTGACTGGCGTTTAGAAGGGAAATTTTTCCGATTTCCCGCAAATAGCTTTGAACGGCATCAGACATATTGCCGTAATCTTCCACTTGATTAGCTTTTTTCAAATCCTCTTCGGTAATTTCTCCCTCAGGAGAAAGTTCAATTAAGTCTTTGGTTTCAATCACTTCCACGTTGGCTTTTTCGCACAAATCATAAATTTTTTCCAAGAAAGAAATATCTTTCTCAATATCCGGAAATTCGCTTAAAATTTCCGTTTCGGTAATAAAGCTACGTTCCTTCCCTTTTCTGATGAGCTTGGCTAATTTTTCGTCCCAAAGGGATTGAATTTTTGAACGTTTCTGCTTTTTTTCTTTCTTCTTCAGGGCCAAATTAGATTTGCTGAATTTCGTTTGCGGCTTTTTCTTCAGGATTTTCTTTTTCGCCTTTTTTATTTTACTTTTCTTTTTCTTTTGCATTTGTTTAAAATTGGGAGAATTCTTTGAGTAGCTCTCCGAATTCGCTTAAATTTTGGTTTAACGCTTCTGAATCGTTGACCTTTTCCGATTCTTTAATTAATAAAGTTTTTTGTAATATTTTGTCGCGGAGAATTTCCTTCCTCAACTCGCGGACGGCCATCTCAAAATCATCGGCCAAGGCTTCTTCTTCCGCCAATTCATAATCAGCTAAAAGCTTAAAATAACCGATCCTTTCCGCTAAGACACTATCAGTTATATCATTAAATTGGTTGCTTATCAAAACTTCAACAACGCTTAAATAATCAGGCAGCACATATTGCTTAACCTCCACCAAACGCATACGCAACGACTCATCTTTAGTGGCTAAAGCTAAAATTCTTTCGTTAAGCAGAATTTTTCTGGTTTTCACTTCTTTAAACGGTTTAATTTCAACTGTGCCTTCGTTAAAACTGCGTTGCGGCTCGCTCTTCATTTTCAGCAACTCTTCTTCTAAATACGCTTCTTTAATTTGCAACTCTTCCGCTATTTTACTAATCCAGTGAGAGCGTTCAACCGCGCTCGAAAGCCACTTAATTTTAGCCAGAAGAAAATTAACCGCTTTCTTTTTCGCTTCCAAGTCATTTTTATCCAAATTATTCAAAGCGATCCGGTAATAATAATCTCCGGAATCTTCGGCTTGCGCCAATAATTCTTTTAATTCTCCGGGCCGGGCTAAGACAAAATCAGCCGCATCTTTGACGCCTTCAGGCAAAGTCAAAACTTGCACTCGAAAATCAGCGCTTTTGGCCAGGTCAATCGCCCGTTCCGTTGCCAAACGACCCGCCTCATCCATGTCATAACCAATTAACAAAGTCTTTGTCACGCGCTTCAATATTTTAAGCTGTTCTTCGGTTAAAGCCGTGCCGGAGGTGGCAACAACATTTTTTACTCCATCCTGCCAAGCCATTAAAAAGTCCATCTGACCCTCTACTAAAATCGCCTGCTCTTTTTCCCGAATAGCCTTTTTATTCTGAGAAAACCCGTAAAGCAGCCGGCCTTTATTGAAAATCGGATTCTCCGGGGAATTCAAATATTTCGGCTCATTAGAATGATCCTGGTCATTAAAAATTCTTCCGGTAAAGCCGACCACTCTGTCTTGAGTGTCAAAAATCGGAAAAATAACCCGGCTCCGAAATCGATCAAAATAAGAATTGAGCTGCTTTTGGGATTTAATAATTAAGCCGGTTTTAGCAATATCTTCACTTTTAAAATTATGTTCCTTTAAATATTGAAGCAAACCGCCATTGCCTTCCGGGGCAAATCCCAAATGCCAATAATCAATTGTTTCCTTTTTCAACCCCCTTTTGGTTAAGTAGTTTAAAATAACCGGCTTCGCTTTCAGATTATTTTCAAAATACTCCATCGCCTTCTCGCAAATTCCGTAAAGCTTCAGCATTTCATTTTGAATTCGCGGATCTTCTTTTTTCAACTCAACGCCGGCTCGCTTCGCCAACAGCCTTAAAGCTTCCGGAAATTCCACGTTTTCATACTTCATGACAAACTTAAAAATATCTCCGCCTTCACCGCAACCGAAACAATGCCAGATTTGACGCTCCGGCGAAATCATAAAAGACGGGGTTTTCTCTTTATGAAAAGGGCACAACGCCCGATAGTTGGCGCCGGCCTTAGTCAATTTGAGATAACCGCTGAGCACTTCAACGATATCTAAACGATCTTTGACATCATCAATAATCGTCATAGATTAAATTTTCTAAGCGTTCATTAAAAAATTTCCTGGATTAATACTGATTATACAACATAAAAAACGAAAGCTCAAATCGGCCAAAAACAAAAACAAGGAATCTTAAACTCCTTGTTTTTGTCTGATAAATAATCTTAATTTTTGTCTTCGGTAAAAGCGATGAATTGCGGACCCTGAACTGCTTCCGGATTGGAGTTGTCACGACTGATGGTTTCCGGAATGATCAAAGAAGCCACGGATAAACTTTTTCCGTTTTGCCGCGCCAACTTTCTTTCTTGATTCTGAGCCTTATAATCTTTCCAAGCTTTTTTCTGAACCAAAGCGAAAGCCGCAAAACTGGCCGCGATAGATCCAAAAAACTTTTTAAACCAGTTTTCGCGCTTAACCACGGGTGTGGTTGAAACTGACGTCTTCAACTGGGCGCTATCTTTTTCTTTGGAATTATTCAGCCATTTCTTACCTAAGGCTAACCAAAGCAATAACAGAATAAGCAAAAAGTTGAGAAAAGAAATGAATTCGCACCAGCTGATTTTCAAATTCTTAAAACTGTCAATGAGCGAGGCCACAAAGAATGCTTCAATTAATTCCGCGTCAGTCGGCCGATCAATAATGGTAGGAGTCGGAGTTGGCCAGGCCGGACAAACCGGACTAGGAGTCGGCGAAGCCGTAGCCGTGCCTAAAATTACCGGGGTCAAACGACCGAAAATCCCGAAATAACCAAGGTTCTTAGTAACGCCCACCAATGAATTTGCCGCCGTATTACCGCTGCTGGGCAAAAAATTCCAAAAACCGTTAGCGCTCAAAGTATTTTCTACGATAAAAGAACTCTCCAAATATCCTTGGCTGTAACTATTCGGATAAACAAAAGTGACAATCGCGTCTTTCAGGAATGTAATCGGTTGACAATTCTGGTCTTGAGCAAAAATATAAACAATTTTCGGACCAATCAACCTGGAAGTACCAATGGTTCTGCTTAATTGAGGATAATCAGTCGGGTTGTGAATGGATATATCCACGATAGAATCAATGGCAACGGCGTTAGCCGGAATATTTAACCGGACGGTGAAGCCGTCATTATTGGTTAAAACACAGGTGCCGCCATTAGCCACTGTCACCAAACAAAGAGTTTCGGGGATAGCCGGACCAAAAGGAGCGCGGCTGCAAGCAATCGGAGGAAGAGTTGGAGTGGGAGTAGGAGTTATTGTGGGAGTTGGAGTGGGATAACAACCCTCTTGCCAGTAGCTGCAATCACCGCCGCCTCCACCACCAACGCTAATGGAAGTGGTACAGGTATTATTAAATCCTCCCCTTTCAACTTTAGCCTTGGCAACGTAAGTGCCGTTAGAAGTATAATTACATAAATCAATGGCTGTTTTGGAAACATCTGATTCACCAGAAAAAGTTTTTTCCCAAGAACCATCATTATCGCAATCAAAATAATAATTAATGCTACCGGTGAGAGTACCGGAAACACTAGCTGTTAAATCAACGTTCAATGGGGCGCTGCCGGAATTAGGATTGGCAGAAATACTGCAAGAAAGATTTGGGTTGGGAGTAGGGGTTATCGTAGGAGTGGGGCCAGAAGAAACCGTCACGGTAGTTGAGCAACTGCCAGAACCGCCTGCTCCAGCGCAAGTCATATTATAAGTAGTAGATGACGAAGGAGAAACGCTTTTAGTGCCCGAGGTGGCAGTAGAACTGGTCCAAGAAGCGCTACAATTGGTAGCGTTATTGGAAGACCAGGTTAAAGTGCTGGAATTACCGGAAGTAATAGAAGCCGGGTTGGCGGAAAGAGAACAAGTGGCAGAGTTGGGATCGCTAGACACTGTAATATTTGTAGTACAGGTATCAGTCAAACCTTCTCTTTCAACCTTAACCTTAGCAGTATAAGTGCCGTTGGAAGCATAATCGCATAAATCAGCGGCTGTTTTAGAAGCAGCTGTTTGGCCAGTAAGAGTTTTTTCCCAAGAACCGTCATTCTTACAGTCAAAATAATAATTAATATTGCCAGTAGCGCTGCCGGAAACAGTAGCTGTTAAATCAACGTTATTTAATGGAGCGCTACCGGAATTAGGATTGGCAGAAAGAGAACAGGAAAGAGTGGGACCAGGGTTGGTCGTAACTGTAACAGTGGTTGAGCAACTGCCAGAGCCACCCGCTCCAGTACAAGTCATATTATAAGTTTTTGTTGCTGTCGGTGAAACACTCTTTGTTCCAGAAGTGGCAGTAGAACTGGTCCAAGAAGCGCTACAATTGGTAGCGTTATTGGAAGACCAGGTTAAAGTGCTGGAATTACCGGAAGTAATAGAAGCCGGGTTGGCGGAAAGAGAACAAGTGGCAGGATCAGGATTACCGGAAACATTAAAAGAAATATCTCCGTAAGCCACGTTGATAAGTTCACCGCCACAAATACCTTGCATCGAAGAATAAACTTCTACGTGAATAGTTTTATTGCCGCTGCTGGAAAAACTGGTAGAAAATTGACCAGTCGGCTTATTGGTGGTCGTGCGATTAACGCTGCCGGACCAACGCCATTCGCAAGAAGTGGGAATTCCGGAAGTCGGACATTCCGGAATGTCATCGGTTTTAATGGAAACACTTTGATTGATTTCCGGAGCGCCAGGATTAACAGAAATATTGGTTTGATGAGGCGGAATTACCGGACAAGACGACAAAGAAGCCAGCATCTCATTCGACTTAATCTGATAATTTCCGCTAATCAAAGCAGCGGCCAGAAAACCGGTCGCTAAAACTACGGACGAAATGAATAAAGTTTTTGCTTTTGTCATAGTATTTTTATTTCGATAAAAACGACGAAATTTTAGTGATTTTTAGTAAAATAAAAAGCCCTTTTAAGCTTGGCCTTATTATATCAAATATAAATTAGGTTGTCAAGACCTCTAATCAGGCAGGTTTGGGAGAGGCTGATTTTGCCCTATCAATGGCTAAATCTATTATCTTGAGTAATAAATCCTTATAACTTAAACCAGCCGCTAAGGCTGCTCGCGCCATCCCGGCATCAGCGGAAATATCTGGATTGGGATTAACTTCCAAGACATAGATCTGATTATTTTTATCGTCGTAACGAAAATCTATTCGCGAATAACCATGACAGGCAAACGCTTTAAAACATTTCTTGGCGGTTTCTTGAATGAGATTGGTTAGTTTTTCATCAATTTGCGCCGGACAAATAACCGGAGTTTTCTTAAAGGCAACACTCTGCTTCACCCACTTGGCCCGATACGAAACAATGCGCGGCATATTTGACGGCATGCCGCTAAAATCAACTTCCGCAATGGGCAGAGCGGTTAATTTTTTATTTCCCAGAAGCGCTAAATTAAATTCTCGGCCGTCAATAAATTCCTCCACCAAAGCTTCCTGCTGATAAACATCCAAAACATGATTAACTTGTTCTCTTAATTGTTCTTCGTTATTAACCACCGAACGTTCTTTAATGCCGACGCTGCCGTCCTCACGCACCGGTTTCACAATTAAAGGGAACTTCAATTCGGGATTAAGTTTGCGATTAGCGTTGGTAAACACCTGAAATTTAGGCGTGGGAATCCCCTGGTAAGACAGAATTTCTTTGGCCCGAGCTTTGTTTTGGCACAACGCCAAACTGAAATAATTATTGCCCGTATAAGGAATATTTAAAATATCAAAAATAGCGGCCACGTGCGGTTCTAAGGTCGGATCGCCGCGAAAGCCGTCATCTCCCAAATTAAAAACCAAATCCGGCTTCTCGTTTTTTAATTCCAGATAAGTTTCTTCGGTGGCTGGCGAAATTTTCACTTCATGAACATCTTCCAGAGCCTTCTTAATATCCAAAGCATCGTTGATGTTTTCCCGGCCGTAAGTGTCAACGTCGTTTATTTTTTTGAAATCACGGGTAAGGATAGTTATCTTCATCTCAACTTTATTATATCAGAATTTTTATTTTTTCAAATATTTTTTGGAATTTTTACCGCGCCTGAACGTAAAACTAATATTTTGTTATTTTTTATTTCAATCAAAGTTGATGGTTGGCTGGATAAATAGCCGCTATTATTATAAAAATCGAGCCGGTCGCCGAAATATTTTTTCGATTCTTTGATATTAGAAGCAGGCTTCAGCCCTTGCGGATTGGCGCTGGGTGCCACTAAAGGCCCGACCACGCCCAACAAATTGCGTAACTCTTTATTGGCGGGCAAGCGAAAAGACAAGGTTTCCCCGCCGCGATGCAAATAACGAAACTTCTCTTTGGCATGGGGAAAGACTACGCTCACTTTGCCCGGCCACAATTTTTTTAATATTTTTTTCTGATAAAAATTAGGGTTAATGCCAAAGAGCAGTAAATCCTTAAGCGAACCGATTAAAATAATCAAAGGTTTATTTTTGTCGCGCCGGCGCAAACGATAAACCCGCTCCACGGTTTTGGGATTAAGAGCCGAACCGACCAGACCATAAATCGTATCAGTGGCCATCACGCCAACTCCTCCGCCCTTCAAAATGGGAATTATTTTTTCTTTTTGCCTTTTAAGAATGCGCATATTTTTTCCTTTGTTTTCGGCTAAAATTTATGGCAAAACGATGGGCTTCTTCCCGAGCTTGCAATAAAATTCCCTTCATTGCCTCGGTCAGGGTTTTAAAAACTAATTTACTTTTAACCGGGAAAACTAATTTATCGCCCTGCAACTTGGAAATTCCCACAAGAGGAATATTAACCTGGCGATTTTTTAGAATCGGAGAAATAAAATCAATCTGTGGTTTCCCTCCGTCAATTAAAATCAGATCCGGCCAGGGCCATTCTTGATGATTAAAACGACGTTCAATCACTTCGGCCAAAGACCGCAAATCATCATTAGCCGGCGCTTTTTTTATTTTAAATAAACGGTATTGGCTTTTATTCGGCTGACCGTTAACAAAAACTACCATGGAACCGACAGTTTCTTTACCGGATAAATGAGAAATGTCATAGGCCTCAATACGTCCAATAGCATTCCCTATCGATTGCCGGTTTTCCAGGTCAGACCTCTCCAACAAAGCCACATCTTGAATGTGTGTTAAGGCCCGCGCTTGTTCGGGGTTATCCTTTTTTAATTTCCGAAGCAACGCTTTTTTCTTACCGGATAATAAAAGAATAATATTATTTATATTTTTTTGGTAGGCTTGAGCGGAGATAACGGAAACACAAGCGCCCGGACACAAACCAATCTGATAATCAAAGCAGGGCTTGCCCGAGTTAATAACGCAGGTGCTGTAGGGAAAAATCCGGCGGATAATCTTCAAGGCATGGTTTATTAAAGATAGACTTTGATAAGGACCGAAAACTTTGGCGGTACTACGGGAAAATTTTTGTAATTCATGGCCGCGTACTAAAAATGGTCGAGTGTATTCTTTTTTCGGAATCACGATATAAATGAACGATCGATTATCCCTATCTTTAATGTTATATTTGGGCCAATATTTTTTAATCAAGTTAGCCTCTAAAATAACAGCTTCCAATAAATTAGCGGTTTTAACAAATTTAATTTTTTTCGCCAAAACAACCATTTCGGCCAGGCGTGGATCTAATTGTTTTTGGAAATAATTCAAAAGTCGACGGTTTAGGTTAACTGCCCGGCCAACGTAAAGAACTTCATTGTTTTTTCCAACAAATTGATAAACTCCCGGAGTTTTCGGAAATTTTTTATTTTGTTTTATGGATTTATTGCTCATTAAGACCTTTTTAAATATTCTTTTAAATACTGACCGGTATAAGAATTCCTGGTTTGACTGATTTCTTCCGGTGTACCCTTAGCCATTACCTTTCCACCCTCTTCGCCGCCTTCCGGCCCCAAATCAATAACATAATCAGCGCTCTTGATAATTTGCATATTATGTTCAATCACAATAACAGAATTCTGTTTATCCACCAGTTTATTAATTACCTTCAAAAGTAGTTCAATGTCATAATAATGAAGGCCGACTGTCGGCTCGTCCAACATAAACAAAGCGCGCTTACCCAAAGGATGCGCCAATTCTCGAGCCAATTTCACTCTTTGCGCTTCGCCGCCGGAAAGTGTCGTGGCCGATTGACCAAGCTGCAGATAACCTAAACCGACTTCCTTCAAAACTTTCAATTTATCGGTTGCCTGGTAAATTCCGTCAAAAAAATCCAGAGCCTCTTCAATAGTCATCTCCAGCACTTCGCTGATATTTTTATTTTTGTGCTTAACCTGCAAAGTTTCCCGGTTGAATCTTTTACCGCGGCAAACATCGCACTGCACCAAAACCGGCGGCAGAAATTGCATTTCAATCAGATTAGACCCGGCTCCCTGACAAGCCTCACAGCGACCACCAGGAACATTGAAAGAAAAACGTGAAGCCGTATAGCCTCTTTCCCGCGCCTCCGGCAAAGCGGCATAAAAATCCCGAATCGGCGTAAAAATTCCGGTATAAGTGGCGGGGTTAGAACGCGGCGTCCGGCCAATCGGCGACTGATCCACCATAATAATTTTATCCAGATATTCCGTACCTAAAACTTTGCTGACTCCGTCTAACTCATGGTTAAAATGGCTTTTAATGGTATTGATGTTTTTATATAAAACATCGTAAAGCAAAGTTGATTTGCCGCTGCCCGAAACTCCGGTTAAACAAACGAATTTCCTCAAAGGGATGTCAACGTTGATGTTTTTCAGATTGTTCGCCCGGGCGCCGATAATCTGGATTTTTTCACTGTCTTTACTGCGGCGATGCGGAATTTCTATTTTCTTTTTCCCGATTAAATACTGCAAAGTTAAAGCTTTAGGGCTAGCCGCTTTTAACAACTTTTGCGTTTCACCGTGCGCCACTATCTCACCGCCCAAACGACCGGCTGCCGGACCCAACTCTACAAAATAATCGGATTCTTTGATTGTTCGCTCATCATGCTCAACAACGATGACCGAATTTTTTTGGGCTTTCAAAGATTTCAAAGTGCCAATTAACCGTTCCGTATCCCGCTCGTGCAATCCAATAGTCGGTTCATCCAAAACATATAAAGTGCCGGATAATTGAGAGCCAATTTGAGAGGATAAACGAATCCGCTGCGCTTCTCCGCCGGATAAAGTTTCCGCCTCGCGAATTAAAGTCAAATATTCCAAGCCAACCTGAAGTAAAAAACCCAGCCGACCGATAATTTCTTTTAAGGCGTTGGCGCTAATAATTTTTTTCTTTTCGCTTAATTTTTCCTGATATTCGCCGAAAAATTCAAAAACTTTGGAAATCGGCATGGCGCCAACTTCATAAATATTTTTACCGTGAATCTTAATAGACAAGGCCTCGGGCTTTAATCTTTTACCCTGACAATCCGGACAAATCGTTCCTAAAAATAAATCGGTTTTCCCCAAACCATGACAAGTTTCGCAGGCGCCGTAAGGGCTGTTGAAAGAAAACAAACGCGGTTCAATTTCCGGAAAAGAAAATCCGTCATTATGGCAACTCCACTTGCTGGATAACATCAGGTCCGTTGTTGGCGCCTTTCCCGCTTTACCATCAAAAAAAGAAGCAACGACTATTCCCTTGCTGTATTGAATAGCCATTTCGACAGCCTCGGCCAAACGCGACTTATCAGTCGGCATCACCTTATCAATAATAATTTCTATACTATGAACCTTATATTTAGGCAAAACAATTCTGTCGTGCAAAGAATAAATTTCTCCGTCAATCCGGACTTCGCTGAATCCTAAAGATAAATAATCATAAAAAAGCTGATAATACTCGCCTTTCCGACCTTGGACTACTGGTGATAAAATCATCACCGCTTCTTTTTTTAAGCCTTTCGCCTTCTCAGCCATCATATCAACCATTTCATCCACTGAAAGTTTTTGGATTTTTTCACCACAAAGAGGACAGTAAACATCGCCCACGCGCGCAAAAAGAACGCGTAAATAATCATAAATTTCCGTCAAAGTGCCAACCGTAGAGCGCGGATTATGCGACAAAGCGCGCTGGTCAATGGCAATAGCCGGCGATAAGCCGATAATTTCATCCACATCCGGCCTATCCAATTGCCCTAAAAATTGGCGGACATAAGGCGAAAGCGATTCAATATAACGCCTCTGGCCTTCGGCAAAAATCGTATCAAAAGCCAAAGAAGATTTGCCGCTGCCGGAAACGCCGGAAAAAACCACCAATTGATTTTTGGGAATTTCCAGATTAATATTTTTTAAATTATGCACCCTTGCTCCTTTAATTATTATTTTATCCTCCATAGTAGTTAATCGTTGAAATCCAACAAATTTTCTATTTTTTTGATGACCGACTCCGGTTTAATGTGATGCTTCTTATTATATTCCAGTTGGAATTTCCTCCGGCGATTTACTTCTTTAATTGCCCTTTCAATAGAACCGGTTATCCTATCGGCATAAAGAATGACCTTACCCAGAACATTGCGGCTGGCTCGGCCCATGGTCTGAATAAGTGATTGCTCACTGCGCAAAAATCCTTCGCGGTCCGCGTCCAAAATCGCCACCAGTGACACTTCGGGCAAATCCAAACCCTCTCGCAGCAGATTCACGCCGACCAAAACATCAAACTTCCCTTTTCTAAAATCCATTAGAATTTCGGTGCGTTCAATAGTTTTAATGTCCGAATGTAAATAATTGGCTTTAAACCCTTTTTCCCGCAAAAAACCGTCTAGGTCTTCGGCTTGCTTTTTGGTTAAAGTATTAACAATCACCCTTTCTTGACGGGCTACAACCAACTTTATTTCTTCCATTAAATCCTCAACCTGGCCGGAATTTTTCTCCTTAGAAAACACGGGACGCACTTCAACTGGCGGATCAATCAAGCCGGTAGGCCGGATAATTTGCTCTGCCGCTTGGCTGGATTTTTTCAATTCCCAGTCGCCGGGAGTAGCCGAAGTGAAAATCGCCTGGCCGATCCTTTTTTCAAACTCTTCAAATTTTAAAGGTCGGTTATCCAAGGCCGAAGGCAAACGCCAGCCATATTCAACTAAAATCCGCTTGCGGCTTTTATCACCTTCGTACATTCCCCGAATTTGCGGCACGGCAATATGCGATTCATCAATAATGGTCAAAAAATCCGGCTGGCCATTTTTATCTTTGGGGAAATAAGAGAGCAGCGTATCCGGCGCTTCACCGGCTAATTTTCCGGTTAAATGCCGGGAATAATTCTCAATGCCGTGGCAATAGCCGATTGATTTCAACATCTCCATATCATAGCGAGTCCGCCGTTCCAACCTTTCCGCTTCCAAAAGCAAACCCTTGGATTTAAAATACCTCAATCTTTCTTTCAACTCAGTTCTGATATTTTTAAGCGCTTCCCGAATTACCGGCTCCGTGGAAATAAAATGCTTCGGAGGAAAAATAACTATTTCCGACAGTTCTTGGTTAATTTTTTTGCTGACTGGTTCTAAAAGCGCAATAGAATTAATTTTTTGCTCCTTCAGTTCAATCCGATAAACAATATTTTCATGAGCCATCATTATTTCAAAAACATCGCCGCGCAGCCGGAATTTTCCCCTGACCAATTCTCCTTGAGTTCTTTCAAACTGAATTTTTACTAACTGATGAATTAAATCCTGTCGGACAATCGGCTTATCAACTTCCAAATGAATTCTTGACTCCGTATAACCGACCGGCTCGCCCAAATTATAAATGCAGGAAACCGAAGCAACGATGATAACATCGCGACGGCTCGTTAGGGCGCTAGTGGCTTTGTGACGCAAGCGATCAATTTCATCGTTAATCATCGCTTCTTTCTCAATATAAGTGTCGGTAATCGGCAAATAAGCTTCGGGCTGATAATAATCGTAATAAGAAACAAAATAATTAACGGAATTTTTCGGGAAAAAATTCTTGTATTCGCGATAAAGCTGGGCAGCCAAAGCTTTATTGGGCGCAATTACTAAAACTGGCCGGTCAAAACCGCTTAAAACATTGGCCACACTGAAAGTTTTCCCGGACCCAGTAACACCCAATAAGGTTTGGTACCGATAACCTTTTTTCACCCCGCCAGTAAGTCGCTTAATGGCTCTCGGTTGGTCACCGGTTGGCTTAAATTTTGATTGCAACTTAAAGATTCCCTGTTTCATTTGCTCTTCTAAATGCCAAAAATCGCCGCAGTTGCGGCTACTCTAGTCCATATGATTTAGTTGTATCTTAAAATAAACGGATTGAAAATGCAAATTATTACGGCTGGAGAATATCTTCAATCCGGCCATTGATGGAAATAATAACATCTTCAACGGTGCTAAATTGTTTTAAGGTGTTGGAAATCTGGCTGCGGATCGCTGCCACGCGGCAAGAACCACCAACCGCTTTTTCCAAAGTTTCGTCAAAATCAACATAAGCTGTCTTGTCTTTAATGTTCAAACTTTGTACTTTCACCCCGTAATTAATGGCCGTGGAATACCCGTCAGTTTCTTCCGCTGCGGTTGGGCCATTCAACAATTCTTGTAAGGCGGCCATTCCCACTGCCGAAGTTTTGGCTATTTTTCGAACAACAGGGAAAGATTTATTACAGGTCACTTCCGGATCCAAGCGGCTGCTTAAAAAATAGGCCTTTACCTCTATTACCTCTTGAGTTTTGCTGAATGTAATCGGCAAAACAAAGGTTTTATCTTTTTCCGCTAAACCGCTGGGGTTTTCGTTGAAAAATTTTATTTGGCCGTCAACACCGGCAGAATTAACGAAGTCCAAAGTAGTTTCAAAATAAGCTGGCAATTGCATCCACTCGCCTTGGATTGTTAAAGGAGCCGACGCCAATAAATCGCCGTTTTTATCCAAAAGCTTAACTATTCCGGCTATCGCTTCGAAGCCAATCCAGCCATCGCCGTTAACATAGCCCTTAACGACAACCGGTGATTCTATTTCTTCGTTGGCCTTGGGTGAAATAACAGTTAAGCCGGAACCAATCCCGGTAAGACACGGGCTGGTGGGCTGCGCCGCGCTGGGATGGCCGTGTTTGACCCACTCTCCGTTCTGGCAAATCCAATCGTCTTCGCCGGAAAGAAATTTAACGGCAAAAACTACTACCAGTAAAATAACTGCGATAACGATCGCCAAAAATATTTTATTCTTTAACATATTATTTTGACTATCTTATTATGACTCCGACTGCCTTTAATAAAAACTACTTTATCGGCTGAAATATTAAAAAAATTCGCTAAAAGCCTTTTGACCGCCCGATTAGCTTCGCCTCTTTCCGCTTTGGCCTTAGTTTTAATTTCAAAACTATCCGAAGATTTTTTTATGAATTCTTCCTTTCTGGCGTTAGGAAAAACTTTAATTTTGATCAGCATCATTAAACAATGTATCTCTTAATGGTCGGCGCCAAATGAACATAAATTTCATACGGCGCTAACTTAGCCATTTTCGCATAGTTTTCCACGGAATTCAATTTATCGGGATTAACAGAAATGACCTCAATTTCCGTTTCCAAAGCCAACAACTCTTGAACAGAGGAAATATCAATAATGGATAAATTCATGCTCGTCCGACCCAAAAGCCGCAACGGCGTATCCTTATAATAAACAAATCCAATATTGCTTAAAGCCTTGGGCACTGCCTCATAATAACCACAGGGAATAACGGCAATTTTCATACTCCTATCAGCTTGAAAAAGAAAATTATACCCTACCCCTTCTCCTTGAGGAATCTCGCGAATATTAACAATTTTGGCAAAAAGCGATAAAACCGGTTTCAAATCCATTATCGCGGCATCCTCGCGATTTTCATGGCCGTAAAGACCGATGCCCAACCGGATAAGATTACTTTTCGCTTTGTTCAAATAGCGCGTCCCGGCCGTAGCGGCAAAATGCAAAATCGCCTGAGGAAAATATTTTTCAAAAATCTTAACCGCCGCCTCCCACTCTTTTAATTGAACTGAAGTATTTTTTTCTTCAAAACTATTGGCATCGGCCAGATGCGTCATTAAGCCGTTAATTTTAATTTTCTTGTTCTCCGCCAATTTTTTGATTGCCGATTCCAATTCTAAAATGGCCAGGCCGTGGCGATGCATGCCGGTATCCACTTTCAAATGAACTTCCAACGGAAAATTTATGCGATTCTTTAATATTTCCGCTTGGGCCAAAGAATTAACAACGAGAATAGTATTTTTTAATTTCTTGACGGCACCTAAGCTTTTTTCCGCCACATAACCCAAAATGATGATTTTTTTTCTGACGCCCACTTGCCGCAATAATTGCGCCTCCATCAAACTATCAACCGCGAAATAACCGATATCGTCCACATCATCCAAAAATAAACCAATCTCTCTCAAACCGTGACCGTAAGCATTGCTTTTTAAAACTGCGGCTAATTGATGTTTGGGAAACTTTTGACGAAATTGAAAAATATTATGCAACAAATTTTGTGAATTAAGCTCAATTCGTAAAAGTCGCGCTTCCGGATCTTCAAGCAAGTTTTTAAATTGGCGAAAAAAATTAAGAACTTTCATATCTAAACTAAAAATTATTCCACATCCTTAACTTGCCGCGCATAAGCGCAATATTCGCAATCAAACGCCGGAAATGGAATTTCATCGCCTTGCAAACATTTGAAAATTTCTTCCAGTTTTTCGGGCACCCAAGAAGACTTACCTGAATAAGGAATGATTTTAACTCTAAATTCTAATTTGGCATCAAACGCCTCCAAATCTTTCCGGCCATTGGCATAAACAAAATAAGCAATGTCCGAAACCTTAAATCCGTTTTCCCTCAAAAGCCACTGATAGATTTCCGCTTGCCTTTTATAGCCCTCCTTGTATCTTCCCTCCAAAGTCACTTCATCTTCTTGACTGGTCGCCTTGTAATCAACAACGTGTAATTCTTTTTTGTCATTAATCCAAATGTCATCTACGGCACCAAAAATAATAAAATTAGTCGGTTGATAATGGAATCTGACGCCAGTAAAATTATGGCGCCATTCGCCCATTTTTTCATGTTCAAAAGGAATGGCGGAAATGCCATAAGTTTTCATTAAAGGGTGAGCTTCTTTGTTGGCACGATGAACATCAAATTCCCTTTTCAGCAAAGTATCAACGGCGCTATTTAAAGTAAAGCCTGGGATAGAGGGCCGGCTAATGCCTAATTTCCGGTCCAAATAAAAACAGCGCGGACACTGGATAAAAAGTTCGATTTTACTGCGGCTTAATTCAAAAGGCTCTTGAGAACTGTTCAAATAAAGTTTTTTGACCATAAAATTTTTATTCACCCACTTCAATTATATCTCCCTTAGTCTCTTTTGCCAATCAGAACAAAATATTATAAACTTGAAAATAGAAGAAAATGACTCGCCAGGAGAAAAAATGCGTTCCTTAAAAACCGTTCTCGCCCTAATTTTATTATTGGCATTAATCACGCCGCTCTCGGCTCAATCAACAGTCGTCCAAAACCCTAATAATGATTATTTGTTATTGGTGCAAATTGACTCAAAAACCCTTATTCTCTATCAATTAGACCACGGACAAAGGATAGAGATCAAGCGTTTTCTTGTGGCTACGCCGGCTTATCCCAAAGCCCTGCCCCTACCCCTAATCGGCATCGTAACGAAAATGGAGCTTAACCCCGCCTGGTACCCGACTCCAGCCACCCGCAGCGCTTACCTGAAAAAGCACGGCAAGGAATTACCAGCAGCCATATCGGCTAACGATTCCAGAAACGCCAAAGGCAAAGCCCAACTGATAATTGCTTATGAAAATTTTGATTTACCCATTCGCATTCATGGCAATAATGATCCTGACTCCATCGGTAAAAACGCTACCCGCGGCTGTATCAGAATGTTCAATGAAGACATCCTGGCTCTGATAAAAATTATCAAAGGCTCTCGCGTTCAAGTGATTATCCAATAATGAAGTGCTCAACGAAAAAGCCCCATCCTCTCCGAAGAGGGTGGGGCCATTCTTTTTAGTTAAATTAGGTGAGGGGCTGGTTGTGATTCAACCAGAACCAATCGGAAAATTTTCTCTGCCGTCCTTGAAACTCTTCTCGCTTCTGCCGTGAACGGATACGATTTCCTTCTTCGTTGGCCTTGATGATAGCCAATTGATAAATTGTGTACAAAGTGTTTCGGTCGGCGAACTTTTTCTTGAAAAGCCACCAGAGCACTCTGCGCCATTGCCGAAAAGTCGGCGTGTTGCGGCCCATCAGTGAAACAAGTATCTCGCCTTGCAACGACGGATCCTCCGTCTTGCGGAGAAGAGATATTTCATCACTGACCGCTTTTCTCATTTCGCATTTAAACCCCTTGGCGGCCATTGAAGCCTCTGTAATGGTCATTTTCCAACCTCCATATTCAATTTTTAGAAGCTAAAAAAATTATAAATTATTTTATAAAAAAAATCAACCCCGTTAGAGAGTAAACCTAAAATAATCAATATGAAGTTTACGGTATTTGTAATCAGTTAGAAATATCAATCTCAGCAAGGTTTTATAATCTCTAACGGGGTCAAGTCCAACCAAATTAAAAATTGGCGGGAGTTTTTTTATTTTTCACTGATATGAAAACTTACGCTTTTAGGAGTAACGGAGACAAAGGAAAAGTAGGGCGGAGCTTGAATATGGCTCTGGGTGATCGTGATTTTCTGCCAGCCCACTTTTACTTCTTCCAAATTAACAGTCACTTGAAAATCTTCCTCATTGAAACTACGGAAATCCCGATTGTCTCCGGAAAAAGCGAGAATCACTTCTTTGGGCGCGATTTGGTCAATTACGTATTCATTCGGTAAGAATCTAAATTCCACCGGTACGGTAAAGTCGCGATTGGTAACGCCGGCTTGAAAAATCAAGGCAAACCATAAAACTAAAGCCCCAATCAAAGCAATGGCTTTTTGCCAAATATTTTTAGTTAGAAAAGAATGCCAGGGCTTTTCTTTAATCGGAAACATCTCTCTCAAAAAAACATCAATGTTTTTCTTCAATTCAATAGTATCTAACATTTTTTTCAAGTTCCCGTCTCGCGCTACCGAAACCACTCCTCTTTCTTCGGAAACAACTATGCATAAGGCATCGGTTTTTTCCGAAAGCCCCAAGGCCGATCGATGGCGAGTGCCCAAATCTCCGAATTTTTTAAATCCCTCGGCTAACGGCAAATGAACCGCAAATTGGCTGACGCGATTTCTTTCAATTAGCACTGCGCCATCATGACCGGGCGAAGTCGGATCGAAAATACTGGTTAAAAGCGGAACGGAAACTTGACCGTTCAAATCATGACCGCCTTCCAACCAACGATCAATCGGCTGTAAACCCGGTAGAACGATTAGAGCTCCGATTTTTTTATTAACAAAATAATCAACCGCCTGAATAAGCATATTGACGACATCTCCTCTTAGCGCCACTTCTCTCTTATTGATTATCCTCTTGCCGAAACTGGATAACCATTCAAAAAATCGGCGGATTTCCTGACGAAAAATAATCACCAAAATAATGATGAAAAAAGTCGCCATCGGCTGCAAGAAACTCCGTGTTAGACTTAAATTATAATTTTCCGAAACAAAATAAAGTCCGAGTAAAATTAAAAGACCGGTAAAAATAAAATAAGAACGGGTTTGCCGGATTAAAACCAGGAAGGCGTAAATTAAAAAAGCAACAATGAAAATGTCAAAAATATCGCGGATTTGCACCGTGTTGAAAAAACTTTGAAAAGTATGAAAAATCTGCGTCATAGACAAATATATTTTAAGTCTAAATATTTCCTAAAGCAAGTCGTAAATGAAAGTCGCCCCGAATTCAAGGTCGGAGCGACTTTAATAAACAATGCGGCTCTCAACCTTAATCACTTCCACCCCTAAGCCGCAATTGCAAGAGCATATCAGAAATACGATTTTGCAGCTCCTCAATCCGGCTTTTTATTGTCTCGCGGCTATCAATAAGCTTATTTTCCAATTTATTAATGATGTTATTAATCTTGTTCTGAATTTGATTTTTAATTTGAGTGGCGTTGCGGAAAAACGGTCTGGTATCGCTACCGATAATAATGGAGTCAGCTTGAATCTTTTTAGCGGCGCTATCCCAAGTTCCACGGACAATCACGGTTTCTCCGATTTTGATATCGCTGAAGGCGGCGATGGCGCTGACGCTGGAAGGACAAGTCACACCCACCGCTTGAAGACAAGCCAACGGTTCTGACTTGATAATTTTAGTGTCAGAAGAAATAAGAACCGTGTAATCACCAAAATCAGTAGTCTGTAAGATAAAATTGTCCGGCGGCGTAATTGTTCCGACCACTCCTTTGAAAATTTGCTGATCCCTGCGGATGGATAAATCTCTCACCGTCTTGGCATAAATCAGAAAATTATCAGTTTCATCTAAATAACCGAAAACATTGATTAAATCACCGACTGAAAATTCATCAATTTCTGAATTAGCCCACTGCTGCCTGACCAATTTCGCTCCGGTCAAATTAACTTTGTAATTGCTGCCAAAAATAGAAATTCTTAAATATTCGCTGGCGACTTCGTTCACTTTAGCGGCCTTAATTAAAACCTCAATATAAGGTTTGTCAGCGCTGTTAAACGGACAACGATTCAATTCCTGACAAATTTTTAACCCTCGAATTTCCTTTATTTCCAATGATTGACGTAATTCGGCTTCGCTAACGCCTTTTAAAATCGGCGGCACCGGTATGGCCGTCGGAGTAATAGTGGGAGTGGCGCTTGGCATAGCAGTAGGCGTGGGACTAATGGTCGGCGACGGCGAAACGGTTTGCGCTGTTGCCCAAAACGGTGAAAAGCTGGCGGCTAAAATAATAGAAATAATAAAGGATTTTCTCATAGTTTTAGAAAATTAAATAAATAATGACTATATTTTTTATTATAAAGCATTTCCACTGTAAATCAACAAAGAGAAAGAGCCCGAAGGGGCTCTTGAATTGTTGTTTTTTAGTATTTGGAAGGATCAATGCCTAAGGCCTCGGGGCCAAACGGATACGGATATAACTCGCCGATAGTGAAAATCTGAATATTTTCCAGGGACTTGCCCGCTCCGATGATGGGCACATTGGGATCACCATGGCAAAACTCCCAGATGCGTTGCCGGCATTCTCCGCAAGGCGCGCCACCGTCATTGTCTACGCAAGCCAAAGCCGTGACCTTTCTTCCGCCATTGGCAACCATATTGTCAATGGCATTGCCTTCGGCATGGGTCGTACGCGAAAAAGTAACCAGCTCCACGTTGCAACCGACGAAAATTCTATCTTTATCATCCACAAGAGCCGCGCCGACTTTGTACTTGGAATACGGCGCATAAGCATTGTCGCAACACGTCAGAGCTGCCAATAAAAGCTTCTGTTGAATTTCCGTCAAATCATCCCACTGAACTTTTTGCATTACCTCTCTCCTTGTAAAAGGACTGCTGCTTTCAGTTTAAATAACTAAACTGGGATGTCAAATGCGTTTTTCTAAACGCCTAATTGCTTTATTCTTATCAATAATTTGCCAATGAGTCCTATTGACCGCTTCTTTCAAAATTTCAATAACTTTATCATAAGTCGGCCTGTCCACCGGATAAGGCGTGGCATCTTTACCGCCCAAAGCAAAACTGTAACGCGCCGGATCTTCGCGCGAAGCTTTAGCGCCGTAAATCACCTCAGACACTAAAGCCAAGGCCCGCATTGTTTTTGGCCCAACCCCGGAAACAGCCAAAAGCTTTTCATAGCTTTGCGGTTTTTCTTCAACAACTTTTAAAAGAATTTTTTCCAAATATTTGCTTTTGGAGAAATTTTCCGTCACTACCGGATGAAAATCAAATTCTTTATTTTCCAAATTCAAAAGTGTTAACTGCTGCTGACCCAATCTCAAAGAAACGGCCTGCGATAACGGCGAAGCGTATTTCCGAATTAAATTTATGTCTTTAATTAAAGGATAGTAGCCGGCTTGGGTTAATTCCACCGAAACCTGGCGGGTACTGGCGCTGTTTTTTGAAACTAAATTGAGTATTTTCTTTTGAAATTTATCGGAAGCAATGGCCGCATGCGGTTCGCAGACCAAATCTTTAATATTCTCCGAGAACCAGTGGTAACGCCGAGCAGTTTGCTCATTCGTGTTCATCCCCTGCTGGACTACTGACCAAGCGCCACTTTTGGAAAAGAAAAAAGTATGATGATAAATTTGAAAGCCGTCCTGCACTAAAGAACTGTCCACTTTGGCGGCCATTTTAGAATTATAAATAAGATTATCGGCTTTCTGCGGCGCCAAATTTATTTTTTCTCCCCAATTTTTTATTTCGTCCGGAGTTTTTAACGATGTTTTCCCTTTGCCGCCGCAAATGAAAACTCCGAGGTCCTTTTCCTGCCCGCGAAGCGCCTCTTTTAAGGCGGCCGTTAGAATAGTGGTTAAACCCGAAGCATTCCAGTCAAAGGCCAAAACCGTACCCAAAGACTGAAACCAAACCGGGTCGGCAATTCTTTTAATAAATTCATCCGGTCCATACTCAGTAATCAAAATCTCAACTATTTCCCGGCCCAATTTGACCATCCGCTCAAAAAGCCATTTGGGACAACGGCCTTCGTCCAAAGTAAATGTCGCAATTCCTCTGTACATCATTAAAATTA
>Ga0265297_10005002_pt1 | contig 20828 bp, 20 predicted proteins | sample Munlanlwell13791_FD_192502 | JGI IMG/M metagenome (GOLD analysis project Ga0265297, IMG submission 192502) | Leachate microbial communities from a municipal landfill in Southern Ontario, Canada - Leachate well 137-91 | ecosystem: Engineered > Solid waste > Landfill > Unclassified | place...
CAACAAGATGGCAACATTGGCAGAACTCATTGCACAGATGCAAACAGCGTCTCAGGAAGGCAATTCCGACCAAATGCTCACCATCGCAGCAGAGATGAAAAAGTGCAAGGCTGAGCTTGCCAAGGCAGAAGCGGAGAGACTCGCCAAAGAAGCGACGGAACTGGCCGAAGCTCGCAAGGCGGCGGTAGAGAAGCTAGAACGGCTGATTCGAGTCAGCGACAAGCAGAATCAGTCAATCCAAGCTCTCATGGCTGAAGTCAAGGCAATCGGCTTCCACTACATCTACAAGGCGGAAGCCAACGAGACAGTCATGGGCTTCGACTATCAGACTCCGGCAAAGGCGGCCACGACTCACAAGGGTGGGTCGGGACAGTCGGGAAAGAGCAAGGCTGAGTATGGGCTGAGCCTGTCAGAGATTGTCGAGAAGTTTGGTACTGAGGCTGAGAGAGCGGCTATCGAGGCTGAGACTAACAACTCCAAGCAGTGGCAGTTGAAGGTGAAAGTCAAGAAAGCGGCGATTGAGGCCGGGTTACTCAAACCAGTCAAGTAGCACAGAGGTTCTAAGCCGGAGAGGCGGGAGTCTAGCAGGCAGTCACTAGATTCCCGCTTTTCTTTTGTGCTGTAATTGATTAGTAGGAACTTAACTATCTCTATGTGAACCAAACCACATCGCCAGTGATGCGTTTCCCACCACTTCAACTGTGAACTATTGTCCCAGCACTTCTCATGTGAACCATTCTCAGCCACAGCGGGGGTACGGGTCAGCAAGTTTTGAGATAGGAAAATGAGTCTTCTATACCGATTCTGACAAATTCACCGACTGTAGAATTTCTTCCTAACCAGACTTTGTTGCAGGTCTGTTTAGGTCAGTGGGCCAGGTACTCACAACCGGGACGCCGCTGTAGACACCGACGAAACTGCGGCCAAATCGTTTCCTATAGTACCATATGATGGTTGGTCTAGCTATGTTACGGTTATATAGGTACGACAGAGATTTCAGCCAGATAGTTCCCAGCCTTACCGAGACTTGGTGTGTCATTAGACTACACCTTCCTCATAGTTGAGTCCACATGCTTCCACTATTTCCTTCTCATTATAGCGTGGTACACTGTGGCTGGTCTTTCCAGCACTGGCCCAACTTTCCTGCAACTTGTATCCATTGGTGTGAGCTTTCAGGATTTCATTTACCATTTCAGGTTTGCATGCAGTCACGAACCAGCGTGGGAATAGCACTCCACACCGACATTCGTAGATGGGCTTACCCCATGCTGGGTAATGTACCGGGCAATGGATAATCTGGCTAAGCCAGCTTCCTAACTCTTCCATTTCCAACTGCTGGTCGCTTCCTTGTATGTAATAGCCCCACCCTGTTGTTGGCATTTCCTCCACCTCGTTTATTGACTGGGTATTGTGGTCCATCGCTGAGTGTTCCTTGTTGGCCAAAGGTTCTCTCCTCCTTACAATATTTACATCGGAACTTGCTGGAGTGCATCGGGGCAAACCAGTAGTGAGCACCGGTTGGAGACTTGCTGCATCTCCACGACCCACTCTCCAAATACTGTTTCATTCCAAACAAGTGGCTGGTTTTACCTTTTATATCTGACATATGTATCAACCTCTGTACCTCTACCATAGTTCAAGGTAGTGAATCCAACCGATGAGTCGTAGGAGATAGGAAAATCTCTTGAGTCAAAACACCATTTGCAATAGAAACTGCCGGTGTGGTGAAAGTGGCCTATCTCTATCCAATGATGAGCACCAGTTGGACTTGCTGAGCATCTCCACCTACCATGTGCTACATACTCATCATGATGGGTTATGTCCTCCATCATTAGGGCTGCTCTCCTTACCACCAACGCTACTTTTATCCACTTCGACCTTTAGCCAGCTGGTAGGTATTCCACCCAATGGTGCAATCTCAATCATTAGGTCGGTGAGCTTCTCATCAATGCGGGCTTCCATCAACAGGCGGTCCGGGTACGGCGATTTCAGCTTCCTCTTCCTTTGCAACAGACTAGCTCTCCTCATCAATATTAATCTCCTAGCTCTCTGCTGCTCAGGTGTTAGAGATGATTTCGGTCCACGTTTGCGGGTACCTGCCGTGTATGGGTTCATTGTCAGGTAGTCGAATCCTTCAGCCATATAACACTCCGGATGGTAATAGAATCTAATGTTGACTCGCCGGTTATTCTCATCACCTTTTCTCCACAGCTTCTTTATCACCATTGGTGATGATACTGCTATTGGTAGGTTGCAGTGACAGCAGTCAGCTTGCCGTCTGGCCCATTTCCACCAAACATCCATTAGTGACTTTTCCTAAAGGTAATACACTTCTTGGTGAATGACAACCATACAGATAGTCTCTTACGCCAGCTATGTGTGGAGTATAGTAGGTAATCAATGCCCGGGTCGTAAACTGTGGGAATGACGAACGGTATTATCTCTCCAGCTTGAACTACCGGCAATGAGTCATTATCTTCCACTATTACTATGACACCACGGTAATCCTCTGATATGGAGATATACCTAAGCTTACCTTCAGTCATTCCAAGCCATTCTAGTATTTGCTCATCCGATAGAAGAAACCTACCTACATGTATGCCTCGGTCCTGCCCGTGCTCCTCCTTAGTATCCAATCTCACATCCTCCTCTCTACTTATCTGGTATAAGTATATCACATAGGAAATAAAATGTCAATATACTGATTGTTATGTAAAGTTGACATAAAATTAGTATATTATTGCACCGCTCTCTAATAGGTGTTACAATAGTACCAAAGTCTACGGGGGCTTATTATGACAGACGAAGTTAACTCAACCGACACCCAGGCCATCGCTGAGTCCATGCTACCAGTGTTTACCGACCATTCAAACAAGAATAAATACATGGCGTTGAGGATTGCTAACTTCACCGTCACCGAGGCTGCCCAACTAACCGGCATCACCCTAGCCACAGTCCTAAAGTGGCGTAGAGATGACCCAGAGTTCCTTAAACAAGACACTGAGGGTCTCACCGAGTCCAAGAAGAAACTTGCTAACGAGTTTCTTTCCATGGAGTTTGTCAGAAACTTTCACCTGGCCCTACAGAAGGATTTCACTATCCTAATGAAGGCTGCATTAGGTGAGACTCTGACCGCACAAGAGCATGAGTATTTGCTGAAGATTAGGTCTCAGTACACACCACAGCAGTTAGGGTATATCAAGCAACTGGCTGGAGAGGTAGCAGCTCCAGAGGGCATAGACTTTACCCAGCTAACACTTACCATCAGACGAGAGAGGGAGGAAATTCTCATACAGAAGAAGGAGGGTACCTAGTTGGCTGAAATAGAGCTGGACAGTAAGTCTGACCACGACCTACTGGTTATCCTTGTCACCAAGATGAATGTCCACGAGGAGATGTTCCACAAGTGGGATGAGCGTATCAGCAATGTGTGTGTACTGGCAGATAGGACTCACATTGCTTTGCAGGTTCTACAGAAAGAGCATGAGGCTATAATGGAGTCTGGTGGCCATGAGCCGTCACAGAGGTATACCAGAAAGCAACTGGTAGCTTCTGGCGTTGGTTCAGCCAGTGCTGTGGCTGTCCTGTACGGCGTGGTCAGGGCCATACTAGCTCACTACGGGATAGTGATATAATGGCTAAGGGAAAGAAAGCCACACCGAGACAGGCTGCTGCTGGTCGCCACAATGTTATGAAAGCTCATACCAGCCGAGTTGGTCTCCGTGGTCAGAGATACAGCACCAAAGCTAGGAGAGGTGGCTATTAGCTATGGTGGCCTTATCTTCCGGCGAGACTGACATCATGCGAATGGTTTGTCTTGGCATGACCAACCGAGAAATTGCTGATGTTAGATGTTACGCTCTCTCTACCGTTAAGAATCAGTTGGTAAAAATCTACGAGAAGTTAGGAGCTTGCAACAAGGCTCAGGCAGTGACTCTGTTCCTAAGGAGAGAAGGTTGAAAAAGTGGTGGATTGTTGGTGTCGCTCTACTGGCGATAGTCTCTAACGCTGTAGCCTACGCTCAGGTACAGACTGTCCTGAAAAGAGTGGATATAGAGTACAATATTCTGGTGGGTTCACCAGTTATTGAGGTCTACTCCGACATGGCTCTAACTCAACCAGTGAACAGATTGCAGTTAGATGTTATGCCAGGTACCACTACAGAGAAGGAACTGTTTATCAGGAATAATGGTACAGCCACTGCCAACATAACTGCTGTGGTTACTGCCACTGATAACTTGACGGTCTGGCCTAACTTTGGTGAGCTTCTGCCACAGACCTCAGGCAACTTCTTTGTCAGGATATTTGTTCCATTTGGTACTCCATCCGGCATTAGAGCCGCATCAATCGAGTGGGTGACTCGGTAGTGTCTACCATCACCAGCATACCTCTCAGTGAGCTTATCCGTGACCGCAATAGGAAGCGGTTCATTGAGAATTTGCTGGTAATTGAAGGTAAGAATACCGTACCTATGTCATTCAAACTGAATCCGATTCAGGACGACGCTCTCTCCACTGAGACCGGCAGGGACATCTATGTGAAACCTGCTCAGGTGGGGTTCTCCAGTGTCAAGCTGGCGGAGAGGCTAATTGATACCATTACTACACCTGGTACCAACACAGTCCTTATCGCCTATGAGGATTTCATCACCGAACGTCTACTCAGCAAAACCGAGTTCTTCTATAATCACCTAGCCAGCTTGAACATACCTGGCTTTCCAGAAATACATCACAACTGTCTACCGTATCATAGTAAGATACAATTGGCTGATGGCACATTTAGACAGATAGGACAGATTGTTAATAAGAGAAAGAGGGTGGAGGTCTTATCCTGCAATATTGGTAATGGTGATGTGGAGCCAAAGAAAGTTGTTGGATGGTTCAAGTATCCTAGCAATCATCAGTGGATTACGCTTGGCTCGGGCCATAAGTTTTCTCATATGATGACACCAAATCATCCCATATACACTGACTCTGGATGGAAGATGGCCAGTAATGTGGATGTTGGTGACACTACCTGGCATAATGGATTTATACCAAACAGTGACCAGAAGCAACTTATTATAGGTTCTATACTCGGTGATGGCTCGCTATCAGACAGAGGAATAAAGTTTGGCCAAGCGGATAGAGCCTATGCCATGTTTAAATATTCCATACTCAAGGATGAGTGTAGTGACTGGCACGAGAGTAAGAATCATGGTTATCCAGGTAGCACCATGCTTTATACATTCAGCCTGCACAACTGTCCATACTTTGAGTCATGGGGTATTGATGACATAGATGCTAGAGGTCTGGCTATCTGGTACTGTGATGATGGTTGTTGCAGCGGTAAGTGGGATGTTACCAACATCAGCACCGACTGCTTCGACTATTCCACGCAGCTAAATATGAAGGCTGTGTTGATGAGTAAGTTTGGTGTGTTGGTTGAGGTTAGACCACATGGAAACTACCAACACCTAACAATCCCAAATCCACCTGGTGGTGACAATCACAATAGGTTCTTCTCTCTAATTGCTCCATATGTACCGGAGTGTATGGAGTATAAATTGCCCGAGAGGTTTAGAGGAAAGTCCAAGTATGTGTGGAATTCCAAGTTTGGTTATGGTCTACTTCCTTATGATATTAGGATTAAGGAAGTTGCTCTGACCTCCGACAGAATATACAACTATGTGTATAATGTGGAGGTTGAAGGTAACCACAACTACTTTACGTCAGTAGGACTATGCAAAAACTCCACCTATGAGAAGACTTACCTATTCAAGCATAAGGGTGTGACGGTTAGTAAGTCCAGCATCTACATAGCTTCATCTGGTTCCAAAGTGGCTGGCAGGGCTGAGGTAATTCACCACCTAGTCGCTGATGAGTTTGCCTTCTGGGTACCAGGCTCCGTAGAGAAGATATTTTCACCAGCACTAGATAGAGTTCCAGCCGACGGTACTGTGGATGTGTTCAGTACCTGCAATGGCCAGGAAAACGAGTTCTATGAGATGTACTTGCTAGCCAAGAACAACCAGTCAGTATTCAAGTCCCACTTCTACCCATGGTGGCTACAGCCTGAGTATAAGATAGTGCTGGGTGATACTCGGATACTGAGGCATATACCAGAAACAGTCAAACCAGACTTTTACCTGACTGAGGAAGAATCTGTATTGGTAGAGAGATTCCATCTAACTCTAGACCAAATTAGATGGCGTCGCTGGAAGATTCTTGAAAAGGAAAGTCTGAGCCGTTCAGGTGAGACTCGTCGTACCTTCAAACAGGAGTTTCCAGAAGATGATGAGAGCTGTTTCCTCAGTACAGGAGACTCTTACTTTGACCCTGAGCAGGTTAATCACCTTTCAGCTAAGTGCTATCCGGCACCGAAGATTGTTGGCACTGCCCATATCTGGCATGAACCTGAGAAAGGCCAGCACTATATGGTGGCCATAGACCCAGGCCAAGCTCGTATAACCCAATCTGCCATTACTGTTGGTACTTTCAAAGATGGTAAACCAATCTACTGTGCTAGGGATTCCGGTCTCTACACGCCAGGGGTAACCTATGACAAGGCCATCCAACTCGCCAGCTATTACAACCGAGCTATCTGCACTTGGGAAGACAATGGTCACGGCCTCGCTCTCACTGTCCTATTCAACAATGGATACCGTCCTGTTTATCGCCGGAAAGACATTGTTAGTGGGCAAACCACAATGTCACTAGGATGGCGTACAACTGGTGGTAGAAATGGCACCAAACACTACATGATGAACGCCATTACCAACACTCTACCTGATACTCAGGTGGAAGATATTGAGTTAATTAACCAACTGCGAAACATTAAGCTAGTTGGTGAAGAGGCTGTCAGTGTTGGTCTGGATGACATCTTCATGAGCTGGTGCGTATTCCTCTCCTGCTGGCAGCATCCACAGATGAAACGGGGCTTGATAGGTCAGGCTCTAGGATGGAGGCATTAAATGAACACTGCTGAGGAAATCAAGAAAATCCAATCCACATGCAGGGAACTCAAGACTGCCTGGTCTACCAGACATAAGAAGATAACTGATTGGTATAAGGTGCTGACTCTGGAAGACAAACTGAAGCAAGAAGGCATGGAGTCAGTGGTCAGCAATGACCCTAGAACAGGGTTCAACCTGGCTCTGCATTTGCTGACTTCCAGCAACATAGCCTACCGTATACCAACCGACGGCCTAGCTGCTGTTGATATTCCAAAGACTTCCTATCTTGAGGATTACATGACTCTTAGATGGAGGAATATCAACCACAGCTATAGACTTGGTGGCCGTCAGTCCTACATCCGAGACCTGGTCTCACTGATGCTTTCTACTGGCTGGTACGCTGTATTTGCTCTAGCTACTGAGGATGAGCTCATCTCCAACGTCTGGCATCCAGATACTGTTTATCCGGAGTTTGGTGAGGATGGTCTCACTCAGGTTGCTCACATGTATACCATCAGTACCTCAGCAGCGTTAGCTAAGGCCAGGAAGATGGGCTGGATACTGACTGATGTGCCTAGAACTTCAACAACCATTATGTATGATTGGTGGTTCTATGACATCGACGGTGACCCCTGCAACTCCATTGTGCTGGGTAATAACCTAGTCAAACCGGCCGAGAAGTCTGATGTTACCTGCCACCGAATCCCTGTCTTCACCTCTCCAGTTGGAGGATTACCTGACCAGGGAGTTGTGACTGGTGGTAAAATCTGGCAAGAGCATTATGGTGAAGCCATCATTGCCACCAATGAATCTCTCATCCATAACTATAATAGGATGCTGACCTTTACACAACAGCTGGTGAGAGACACCGCCAACCCACGCTGGTTTGAGCAGTCTAGTGGAGAGACACCAATACTCAGGGAAGAGGATATGTTCAAGCGTGGTGCAATATTCAGAGGTGCACCTGGTGAATCCGTGCAGGCTATACCACTACCAGCTTTGCCGGTTGAACTGACACGGGTTCTGTTTGAGTACCAGAACATGTCTCAGCGTGGTCTTTTCCCGTGGGTTCTCTACGGCAACCTGCAACAGCAACTGACTGGTGTAGCCATGAGCCAGATTGCTTCCGCTGCTCTAGAGGTGCTGACTCCCTACCAAATAGCCATCAAAGGTGTTCTCAGTGATGTAACCAATTTCTGGCTGGACAGCATCAAGGAATACAAGTACAAGCCGTACAGGTTGAAGATGCCGACCGGCCTGGATGAGAACACCAAGTTCGATGTGGACTTCAATATCGACATACCGGGATTCCTGTTGCAGAGAGCCACTGCCGCCAGGATGCTTGACCCGAACTTCAGACTCTCTACCACCACAGTAATGGATATCCTATTCCCTGAAATTAAGAATCCACTACTGGAGCAGGCCCGTGTTTCCAAGGATGATGCTCAGAGGAATCCAGTTGCTGTATTGGTGGATACCATCCAAGCATATCGAGAGGCTGCTAAGTTGAACCGAGACAATGGAGACACCGACACAGCGGAACTATATGAGATGGCTGTGGAGGGGCTACTTAACCAGCTTAAAGCTTCCGGCATTCAACCTAAACCAGCAGCACGGGCTGGTGAAGTTAGTGTACCTAGAGAAGTATTGCCGGAGGAATCAACCAGAGCCGCTGAGTCTATGGTACAGCCACAGGAAGTGTAGGTGCCGGTAATGATGCGCTGTCAGACGCACAGAATTGAGCGCACAGACGAGTTAGAGCTAGACTCGACTCTAACTGCCTCTCAGCTTCTAACTCTGCTGTGTGTTGATACTTGCACAGCCAGATTTGACTCTAGCGTGTGTCTCAGCAAATTCTCTGCTAGGAGAGTAATACTATGACTATGCCGACTAACCAGAACCAGACTACCTTTAACAAACAGCTCTCTGACTGGCAGAGGGAGTTAACTAAATACCAGACTCAGGAATCTGACATACAATCCAAATTGTCTAACTGGTCTGACTACTCAACCAGGTACAGTGAGTGGTATAGCCAACCGAAAAAGTGGATATGGAATCCATTCCCACTATACTCACAGCCTGGTAATGTGCCAGTAGAGCCTGGAGTAACTGGAGCTAAGGCCAAGTATTATAGGATACCTGGAGCAAAGGAAGCTCAGGCCAAAGCTAAGTCAAACATAACCAGACTTACGGATGAACTGCTGAAGAACCAACTCTTCCAATCCCTTTACTCTGAAATTCCAGTTGCTATACAATCTGGTGCAGTGTCATCCTCCGATGATGTTCTATCCAAACTTCCATCCAGTCAGGTTGACTTACTCACCTCTGATGAGATGTCCAGCTTCCGCACCACCATAGACTCAATGTTCCAAGCCCTAGCTGGCCGAGCTACCTCAGCAGAAGGCACTCAGCAGGTTATCTCCGAGACCACACCTGAGCTAGTAGCACCTAACTTTGCTGAGACCAGGACTGGTCTGCATGCTGTCCAGACCTTAACTGTGCAGGAAATCCTCAAAGCTCTGAATGTTCCCAAGATGCCACCTCAAGTTATGTCTGATGAGGAATGGCAGCAATACCTAGAAACCAGCAATTCACAGCAGCCACCTAGCGAGGATGCTCTTGACTTTGTCAAAATGTGGCAGGAGCGTAACAACCAGATTGAGGCTTACAAGTCCGAGATAGCTAAGATGCCGGACTATAGGTGGACTGACTTCCTGAATGAGTTATGGCAGGCTCCTGGACTTGCTCTAGGTGAACTGGCCGAAGTTTACTTTGAGCATGTTACCAGACCACTGTCTGGTATGGTCTATGCTAACCTTGGAAAGAAACTTAGAATATTGCCTGGGCAGGTCTCTGGCGGTGACTCTCTATTCCCGGACATACAAAAAGCCTATGAGGAGTATAGGAAGACTGACTCTGAATGGGTGGCCTATGGCAGAGCTTGGAATGACTGGGACAACAACATGTGGCTCAAAATGCTGATGGAAACTCCACTTGACCCTATGACCTATGTAGGTTGGGGCATAGCCACCAAGATGGCAAAGCCTATACCATATGTAGGTAGATTTGTTGGTGCTGCTGAATCCGGCTTTGCTAAGGTAATGGACATACCATTTGACCTAATAAAAGCTGGCGTGTCAAGGATTCCACAAACAGTCACCCAGCGAGCTATCAGGATACAGAACGTAACAGCACAGATAAGTGCCAAGTACCTATCTCAAACATTCAAAACTCCATTCAGGAGAATCAGCGACTACCAGTGGGGAGCTAAGTCCACCAAGCTAATTGATGATGCTATCAAGTTTGCTCAGAAGCATCCTAACAGTGACATGGACAAAGCTGTATTTGGTAGACAACTGCTGATGCATGGGCCCCTCAACAAGGAAGAACTAACCACCATTGCCAAGTCTCTTGGCTCCAAAATATCAGAGCAGGAGATAACTAAGGAAACTGTGGAGTTTGTCAATAACGTCTTTGAGGACATGTTTACCTACGGCAGACTCAGTGCTGAGGAAGCTGCTACCTTAGTATCTAAGAAACTGGATATAACAGACATCCCAGAGAATCTGGTCAAGGTTCAGGCATTACTAACAGCCAAATCTACCAAGATTATCAATGTAGCTCAGTCACTTGCTAAGGTTAAATCCATGTCCGAAGCTGTTGAGATTCTCTCCAAGCGTAACTTCAACATAGCTGTGAGGACAATGGAATCACAGGCAGCACTGGCTAGAGAACAGGCTGGAGCATTCTCAACCTTACTGACTAGAGTATCTGCTCCACTTCAATCGGTGTGGAGAAACCAAATTGACAGGTTGATAGTGAGACCATTCGCTGAGGCGTACCTGGCCTTTGCTATGTATGGCCCTATGAATGTGGTGGAAGACTATATCAGGTCAGCGTTTGGTAGGGTGACACCAGGTAGTATTGGCCGAGACGAGTTTGATGTTATAGCAATAGGACTATCTGTGGACCCAATGTTCCGTGAGGCTAAGGGTATCAGCGAAACTGGTGGGCAGATTTTCAAGCGGTTAGGTGGCGATGAGGATTGGAATAACTGGATACTGCAAATAGGTGGTCTGGCTAAGGATTGGGGCGATAAGGTTTACACCGGGCTAGTTAGACTGCCAGGTGCCTACTCAATGGATATTCGCCGGAACTTTATAGCTCGGAGATACATACAGATTCTCCGTGAGAAGGGTGGAGATACTCTAGAAAAGCTGTTGAAAGCTGGACCTACTGGACTGCCAAAACTATCCGACAAGAAACTGGCTAAGTATGTCCAGAGTCTAGTGGGTGAGGCTAAACTGTCCGGCGACTACAGTACCATCATGTCAGTTATGTCCATGCTGAGTAGGAAGAAGATTGTTGCTAGGGAGGTTAGAGAAGTGCTGTCCATGCACCCTGAACTTTCCAACTCAGCTAGAGATCACCTGCTAACTCTGTTCAATGATGATGAGCTACTGACTGATGCTGGTACCATCACCAAAGGCATTAGTGAGACTCTTGGCATAATTCAGGATGACTTCATTAGGGGTCCAGAAAGAGCTGGTGAGGGGTTCAGGAAACTTGCCGATGAGTTGATAGAGTTGGAGGTTAAATCTCCTGAAGACATGGCTCAGCTTCTCCAGTCTGTTCAGCTAATGAGTCAGATGTATGGAGCTACTCCTAGGCAGGTAATGGCCCAAGCTACCATACGCAGCAGAGGATTACCTCTAGTTGATAGAATATCCACCATCAATGCTGACATGGATAGAATAGCTACCTATATAGAAAGGTCTGGTGCCGACATTCAGCGTGTGGTGGATAAGATAAAAGCCGGTTTACCAGCGGTTAGTGATAACGCTGACTACATCAACTCATCTACCAGATTGCTAGATGTCCTCACCACCAAGCGTGAGCTACTCTCTAGCTTCCGAGTCCAGAACATGGAGTGGCGTAGAGGTTTCTTTGCCGGAAAGAAATCCAGTAAAGATATTGACTGGGATTCCTTCTACTCCCTGAACGACTCCATGTATAACACCATGGACCTAGACGTAGCCAGACTGGACGGCCAGATAACCATGCTGTCAAGTCAGATAGACTCTGCACAGGGAATCCACATAAACAGAGTACCAGTGAAGGTTGTAGGTAGACCTCTAGCACCCAATGACATTGCCCGACTGCTCAATGTTAGAGGAGACGACATCAGCCGTGGATTGCTGGACTGTCTCTGTGCTCAGAACAGTAAGGTACACTTTGTGGAGTATGTGAAAGCCTTTGTCAGAGGTACTGATGAAGGCTTTACCGACGAATCCATCGGTGCAGTCTATGACCAGGTGTTCAGCGGACTTGGCATTGACCCGTCCAAAGCTAGTTGGCTGACCAAGCAGCAGATGGAGTTGGATGCTGTTGGTAAAGACTTCCACAACCTTCTCAACTCCAAAATGCTGCCAGAGTCGGAGATGGTGGAGATTAAGCGGTATGTGACGGAAACCGCCAATGCTGTGAGGGATATAGCCAACCCTAAGAGAGCCTACTCCACAGACGTTCAGAAATGGCTCAATACTCCCACCGACCGAATACTCAAAACTCCTGATGAGGTTTATAACATTGCTAGGAAAGCTGGATTCTCCGATAAATATATATTCGGAGCAGATGATAACCTACCAATGGGGATTGATGAGCTTAAACAGATAGTTAGAAGTAATACTCCACGAGGTAGAGCAGTTCTACCAGAGTTCACTAACTACCAGAAACTCCGTCAGTCAGCTATGGACGAAGCCCACAAGTGGTATTACAAGGACTTTGTGGACTACACCCATGCCAACGCTTTCGATGCTGCTATGAAGACCATTTATCCCTATTGGTGTATGCCTGACCATGTTACCATACTTACCAAGAGTGGTTGGAAGCATCACTCCCAGCTTGCAATTGGAGAGGATGTATTGGTAGTTAATCCTGAAACACTCACCACACATTGGGAACCAGTTAAGGAGATAGCTGAGTTTGACTATGATGGTGACTTAATAGTTATACCAGCTAAGGGTAAAGATATTGAGTTCACACCAAATCACCGTTGGTTGGTGGTTAATAAACAAGGCTACTCTAGTATTAAGAGAGGTTATGAGCTTACTGATGGTTATGATATGATACCTAGAGCATTAGCCCACGACTTTCCTACCAGTAGTATACTGTCACCTAGGGATGCTGCTATACTTGGTTGGTGCTGTACTGATGGTTATATTAATAGGTCTGAGAATAGGAAGCCTAGAATGGTTATCTACCAGTCCTTACATAAGTACCTTATAGATATACAACAACTTACAGGTACTAGAGGACACTACCGAGTTCCTACAGGATATAGTAATGATAATGGTTTAGACTTCACTGTTTGGGTTAAACAAGCTGACTCAGATAGGATACTTGATATATGTCCTGACTGGACTAACTTACCTGAGATAGTTAGTTTATTATCCAAACAAGCGGCGAAGTCTATGTGGGATGCAATGTTTAAGGCAGAAGGTTGTACTAGCTATGATATACCAAGTTGGAAGCAGAATCCTAGTAAGGTGTCTGAGGCTTTCCAGTTGTTATCAGTGCTACTTGGTAAGGTAGTTACTGTGAAAGGTTCTAGGATAAATATTCTAAGTAATAATAAACCATACCATGCCAAAGAGTGCAGACGTATGACAACCAAGCATTACAAAGGTAAGATATGGTGTCCAGTTACACCATCTGGTACATGGTTTGCTAATTGTAATGGAAGTATTATTCCAACAGGAAACACTTATGAATCTCAGCGATGGTTCTGGCTGCCTCGAAGCTTCCTACAGCATCCTGGAGCCTTTACCACTTTAGAACGGTACAAGGATAACACCGACAGTGGCTACATACATGTTCCTAGCACCAGTGTAGAAATCAATCCGTTTCGTGGCACCATATTCGGCTCTTATGTTGGCCGTCTATCCAAGCGTGATTTTCCAGAATACTATGATAGTCTTGGAGTGTTCTCTGCTATAAATGACCTGCTTGAGCGTTACGGCTTCTTCCCAGGCGCTCACATCTCCATCCCAATGTCTCTGTTCGGTGGCCAGACTCCACAGATGGGTGAGTCTCTGCCAGCCATCTGGCGTACACCATTAGACCTAACCAATGCCGCCTTCCCTAACTTTGCTCCAGTGAAAACCATCACTGAGCATATCTTCCATGACAACTTCAGGGACTACATGACAGTGGTAGAAGCTACAACTAGAGGTGCTGATGGTCTAGCTATCTGGACGAAGATGCAGAACAAGGACACTCTGACTCCAGAGGAACAGGCTATATGGGATGCCAGCAAGAGAGAATCCAGTCTATACTCGGCACTGTTTGAGCAGACTGGTATGATGAGACTGAAGTCACAGGAGCAGCTGGATGTCTCCAAAGCCTCAGCAGAGACCATCGAGCAAATGACTGGCTATTCTCCAGAGCAACAGGACTGGCTCAGCAAACATGGGTACAGAATCTGGGATATGGTTGGTGGTCTATCTCCAACTGAACAGATGCAGTTGAAAGAGTTGGATGTCTACCGCTGGCAGGGTCTATCCAGACCTCTACTGCCGAGTCAACAGCAGATGGTACTGAACAAGTTAGACCAAGACTGGTCAAGTATTGAAGATTATGTGACTAGTCTGAGAGATGACAAGCTGGCTCTGGAGCAGCAGTTCCGTGCTGGACAGATTGGTGCTGTGGAATACAATGATTCACTCAGCGCCATCTACACCAAGCAGAGGGAGTATATTGATATCAAGCAGAAGGAGAATCCAGCACTGACATTGGAAGGCCGCAAGGACTACTACAAGAAATATGGCGTGGCTATGCCTGTCCAACATCCCATGAGAGAGTTGCTAAACCTCTACTTCAGTGTGGAACTGAAACAGATTAAGGATGAGAACGGCCAGTTGGTATACGATTGGGATAGCTTCTGGCAGCAGAGGGAGGCTATTGAGAATGCTATGCCGCCGCACCTGAAATCTGAATGGGATTCCTACATGAGCCGTAACTCAACTCCGATGGAGAGAGTCAGACAGGCCATTACCAGAGACTACTTCAAGCCGTACAACAGTCTGTGGGATACCATCATAGCCAGGTACACACCGCAGGAACAGGCTGTCTACAAGGAGTTCAAATACCTGCAAACAACTGGCCGTAACATAGAACGTCAGCAGGAGATTCGCAACATCACAACCACCGGTAACAGGAAGCTGGTATCTGCCATAGAGTCGGATGTGAGTGATGCTAGAGAAGCTCTACGGTATGCTAACCCATACCTCGACGCATGGTTAGTGTATTGGGGTCGAACCACATCCTTCAAAACCCAGCAGGCCCGTGATGTCTACAACCGCTTGCTGGTAGACACTGGCCGGAGTCAGTAATATACTAGTTGATGGCTAACACTATATAGCTATACTAGTATATTGTTGACATAATGTTAGCTAGGAACTACAATATACTTAACGGAGGTAACAACCATGGGAGACACAACCACTCAGACCCAGTGGACAGCTAACCAAGACGGCTCCTGGACATTCTCTGATGGTACTAACAATACCAAATATGTCAAGGAGTCAGACCTACTGGCTGTGAAGGGTGGAGCCGAGAGTAAGGAGAAAGAGTATCAGTCACAGATTACCAACCTCATCAAAGAGCGTGACGATGCTCATTCCAATCACCTCAAGGCTCAGGCTGCTTTGGAGCAGAGTGAGACAAGGTTCAAAGAGTACGAGCCATTCAAGACCCAGCTTACCGAGGCTCAGGCAAAACTTACCGCTGCCGATGATGGCAGTAAGAAACTGAAGGAGAAGCTTCTTGGTAGGGTAAAGTCCACCCTAACATCACTTGGTGTAAAGGACGAACTCATCAAAGACAAGACACTGGAAGAACTGGAACACATTGAGGAAACAGCAAGGTTGCTCGGCGGCAATGGTGGCAACGGAAAGCGCCCTGCCAACTTTGATACTGGTGGTTCTGGTTCATCCGGTACCGCTCCTGAATCTCCTCTGGAACGGGCCAGAAGAATCCTGGAAAAACATGAGAACAGGGTAGCCGCCTTCAAAGCTTCTGCTACCAAGTAATAACTGAAAGGAGGTCTTGCACATGGCAAGCTCTGGCGGGCATTGGAAAGACCTTACCGAAGCCCAAAAACTTACCCAATCGACGAAGATTCCCGGCGTTTTCGAGGAAGACGTCAAGCGTAACAACCTGGTGGAGAGAGTACCTGTCGCTCAGGCTGCTGGTACAGGCCTCAAAATCGAATGGCTGAGAGAGGACACCACCACCGAAGGCTCTGCGGTAGAAGCTGCTCAGGGAGACCAGCTGTCCTGGGGCGAGGACATGGAGTACTCTGAGGTCGAGTCTACTCTCCGCTACATCTACATCCAGCGCAAGCTCGACCGCTACAACCAGACTATCTATGGTACCTACAACGACTATAAGGCTCAGATGTTGCTGGAGTGTGAGAAGGGCCTTAAGAGGAGAATCGGCGACCGCTTCGTCTATGCCGACACTACCTATGGTGGCACCCCGGCTCAGTTCGATGGTATCCATGCTCTGGCCGCTGAGAGGGGTACACCCAACGCTGCTGCCACTGTCACCTACAGTGACCTAAACATCGACATGGCTACCGGAGCACTGAGCCTTGCACTTCTGAGGCGTATGGTAGATGCCATGCTATTCGGCTGTGATGAGCTGTGGGTACCGAAGCAAATCGGCATCAGACTGGACTCAGCCTTCCTTGAGGCTGGGTTCACCTTTGCTGTGTCCAGCAATGGTACCAACCATCTATCTCTCCTGACTAGAGGTATGAATGAAGTCGGCCAGCCGGTGCTGTTCTGGTCTGGTATTCCTGTCATTCGTACCGACTACCTCGTTGCCGAATCTGATGGTACCGGCACTGGTGGTACCTCCGATGCCAGAGGTAAATATAGCAGTGGTACCCGCTGCTACTCCATCTTCGGCGTGAAGCGTGGTGATGTCCTTGCCAAGGAACCTGGACTCTGCTATGCCTATGGCGGCACAGAAGGTGAAGGCGACCTCTACGAACTCTGGACCTGGGACCGCTTGGAAGACTTCAATGCTGGAGGCATGAGGCTTGACTCTTATGGCTCCGTGCTGTTGGGTTCCACCAAGTGTCTTGGCCGTATCTTCGACATTACCGATGCGGCTGTTGTAGCCTAGTGGCCCATGGATGTCGGTGGCTGGTGGAATATTAACGCCAGCCACCTAATAACTCTAGGGAGGAAAACACAGTGACAATCGCAATCCACAAGTCAGTCCACAAGATTATCAACAACAATGGTGCCTCTCTCTGGCTTCCGGCGAACATCGTTGGTGGCCGCTTCAGTCTCCAGGAACCTAACATCGACTCTCAGTCCAGCACCCAGCTGTACCCACTCGGCACCAAGCTGGAATTCGCTGATGGTCGTGTGTTCAGGTATGCTAAGTGTGGAGCTACCAGCACCACTGCTCCTCAAGCCAGAATCCTGAGCAACTACAACCTGGCACCTGGCAGTGCTGCCACCTACGGCTATGAAGGTACTCTTGACTCCACCAGCGATGTTGCTGTTGGCAGTACCACACTAATTATGAACGACACCACAGACCGGGCCGAGAACGCCTATGAAGATGGTATGTTGGCTGTCTATCCTAGTGGCCACCTCCGTGAGTACCGAATCTGTGGCAATGAGGTTGCTTCCAGTGTCGATGATGTCACCATCTACATCGACGAACCTCTCTCCACGCTGCTGGTTGTAGATTCCACCGGCATCACGGCCTATCCGTCCATCTACTCCAACTGCCGTGTCGCTGCTGCGGCTGGTTATGAATCCGCAGTTGGCATGTTCCTTGGCCCAACCCTCACTGCCAACTACTTCATGTGGGTTCAGACCTGGGGCCGGTGCATTATCACTCCTACCGCCTACTTTGGTGATTCCGCCAATGAGAGACTGGCTATGATGTGGAGTGATGGTACCATCGCCACCGCTGCAACGGCTGACCCATCCAGTGGCTACCAGATTCTCGGCTACCTGACAACCAGAACCACCAGTGGCTACGGCGATCTGGAAGTCATGCTCCAGCTGGGCCGGTAGAGTCAAGGTAGGTAAGGAGGAAACTAACATGGCAAAGGAATTGCTGGTAAGACTCGGTTTAGTGCCGGAGAAAAAGGCACCAAAGCCACCGGGTAAGTAGACACAGTGAGTGGGTGGTAGCTCTAACCAGTTGCCACCCACTCTAAGGTTGGTGAATCATGGGGGCAGGAATAATCATCTCACAGACTACACCAGACATGACTAACCGCTACACCTGGCTCAAACCTCTTGAGGGTGGTGGTTATGAAGCCTACGAACCTGCTGATGGTGGCTGGCAGAAGGTGTTGGACATCGCAGCCCCCGCTACGGTAGACCATACCCATGAAACTCTTGGTAGTATCAACATCACCGGCACTGTGAAGGTTAACAATGATGCTGGTGTGACTGGTTCCAAGACCATTGGTGGATACACTCTTACCTTCAAACAGGGGATACTAACTGGCTTCCAGCAAGCCTAAAGGAGACAACAATGCCTCTAGCAGTGGATAATCTAACTTCAGACAGTGGTGACATGCTGATTCAGGATGCTATCAGCAAGTCCATTGAGAAATGTATGGCTGAACCAATCCCTGCTGGTTACGACGTTACCGCTGCCAACAAGAACAAGTGGTGAGCAGCCAAGGCTTACGGGGTTGCCCGTGAGAGGACTGGGAAGGAACTCAACTACGGTACATAAGTAAATCACATACTCTATCCAAAGGAGGATAACACAGTTGGATAAGATTCAGGAAGCAATAGCACAGGTCAAGACTCTAGCCGATTTACGGAATGACTTAGCCAAGGTCAACAAGCAACTGGCTCAAATGCAGCAACAGCATACCTTAATCTCTGGAGCCAAGTTGTACCTAGAACAGGAAATCTATAAGATGGAAAATCCGGCCGTACAGGAGGCACCAGATGATAGTAAGAGCAATAACTAGAGAGGCGGTAGCTGTTAGTAGTGCGGTGGTGACCCTTACCGACGCAACAGTCAAGACAATAGACAGTCTTGGTAGGATGAGACACCTCTACTGTGAGATTGATGTGCAGGATGACGATGTCTATGTCACATACCAAGGCACTGACCCATCCACCACTGTCGGTGAGAAGTGGTATGCGAAGGACAAGAAGCGGGTATGGGGAATCGCAAACATGGCAGCATTGAAATTCCTTAGAGTGACTGGTGATGCTGTGCTTGAAGTCACTTATTGGGGGACATAGCTGATGGATACTAACGGATACAAGGGTGTTGAAACTATCACTGAGAGCAAAGGAACTGCTACTGGTGGAGCAGTGACTACCGGATGGGATGATGATGTAGCTATCACTCTAGGCTCCAGCGATGATGCTAGCCTATTGTGGGAAACAGCCGATGCCAACGCTAATGAGTTGGTGTTAGCACTTCCAGATGGTGGAGCAGTCAATGTACCAGTGTTGGCGATAGGTGACCAGAGTATACTGAATAAGGACCTGGCTCTGTTCAATGGAGTGACTGTTCCAACATTAGCCATTTTTGATGCTGGTGAGACCAACAGACTGGTGCTAGACGGTACTCCAGCAATCAAGAGTAATACCAGCATCATACTCCAGCCTTCAGGCGACACCGACGATTACTTCACCTTTGCCACTGCTTCCAACATTCCAACTATCTATGGCACTGGTGCCTATGTGAGGATTGGGGATGCAGCAACATCGTCTCAGTCACTAGCTTCAGAAGATGATTTGATGGTAAGTGGAAAGCTGGAAGTAGACGGTTTAACTTACCATGACAACAGTGTTATATTTGCAGGTTCTAGCAATGTTTTTTCTGGAAATGTTAGACTCAGTGATTCGGTCACACTATTTGCTGGTACATCAAATGACTCATTTATCACATATTCAATTGTAGATGGAAATGCAAATACACTAACTATTAAGGTAGCGTCTGGAGGAGATTCAACAAATGTTCCTGCATTACCTATAGGTATTTTAGGGTCTGTTAATGTTGACTTGGGTTTGTTTGATGGTATTACTCAGCCATTAGTATCAGTGATGGAAAAAGCTGGACCTCTTCATTCTGCTGATAATGGTATAGCTGATGCTGGTGGAGCTACAGCCATCCTCAAACATACTGGTGGATTCACCAATGCTGTTGTTGGTGATATCGTCCGAATCACGGCAGGTACCAACTGCACTGCTGGCTGGTACTGGATAACAACTGTCACCAGTGCTGACCAGGTAACTCTTGACCGCAACTATGCATCTGCCAATACTACCAACTGTGCTTTTGTCACATTCCACAACTTCCCAATGATAGGTGCAGATGGGGTCTGTCTCAAATGCTTTGACGGCGCACCTGGTGACGCTAACGTAGAGATTGACCGTGATGGTTGGATACAGTTGGACCTCAGTCAGGCCAACGGTCGTTTATACTGGAGAGCCAATAACGCTTGGCATTATGTTGATGCCACGGCAGGTATTAGCTTACCTGCAGATGAGAGGGTGGATGAGAATGGCCACCAATTTGAGATGGGAGATATCGTTCAGTTCAAGGTAGATAGAATCAACAATGATGGAAGTTTCCACGCAATCCCAGTCTTTGCTGTGTAGGTGACTATCATGGCTAGGTCTCTCTCTGCCACACTGATAGCTGCTCAGATTGCTGGTAGGACTCCTTACATAGACTTTATCCTAACCAGTAGAGATGGGCTGACTACCTATGATTACTCCAGCACCAGCGGCAGACTCAAAGCTGTAGAGCACCATGAGGAACCCTACAACGTAGAAGCATCGGTGATGCTGGACAACCATACAAAGCTGTGCCGGACCTG
>Ga0265297_10005004_pt1 | contig 20822 bp, 18 predicted proteins | sample Munlanlwell13791_FD_192502 | JGI IMG/M metagenome (GOLD analysis project Ga0265297, IMG submission 192502) | Leachate microbial communities from a municipal landfill in Southern Ontario, Canada - Leachate well 137-91 | ecosystem: Engineered > Solid waste > Landfill > Unclassified | place...
CAACTGAAAAATACGCACAAGCCGCAAAAGAAAATAGCGTGCTGAAAACCACAACAGCAATTGACGAGCTTTCCAAATTTATTCTTTTGCTTTCCGAGTCAAAAACAGTTTCAGGCCAAATTTTTAATTGGGATTCACGAATTATTTAATATGAAAACTCATGTACGGATAATTTGTGTAGCATATTGCGTTAAGCAGTCATTTTTAGATTTGAATTAGATTTGAAAATGTTTTTGATGTCATTGCGGTGAAAACCGCAATCCAGTTTAATATTGATTCTATTTACTGGATACCGGCTTTCGCCGGTATGACGACTAATTATTAATTCTGTTTCATAGATACCGGTTGGAGTTTACCCTCGAATGATTGAATCGGGGGCCGGTATGACGGCTAATTTGGACAACTATGATAAAAAATACCCCCGTAATTACAGGCATTGGGCTTGCGACACCACTTGGGCTTGGCAGAGAAAAAAGCTGGCAGGCACTTGTTCAATCAAAGAGCGCGGTAAAAAAGGGTGCCAATGCAATTGCTCAAATAAGCGAGCTTGCGGTTCCAAATGATGTAAGAGCGCTAAGCATTGCATTTTTTGCATGCGCTGAGGCAATTAACGACGCGGCTTTAAGTGCAGAGTTGCTTAAAAGCACAAATACCGGCTGTGTTTTTTCGTCAAGCAAGCCATATATTGCAGATCATAAAAAACTAAACTTTAATAGTTTTATAAACCAAGATTCTTTAGGTGTGCAAATTACTAATATTCTTGGCATAAAAGGGACATTACTTAACTTTTCTGCCGCTTGCGCAACTGGTACGCTTTCCATAATTAAAGCGGCGCAACTTGTGCAAAATGGCGAGTGCGATATTGTTATTGCCGGCTCCGCCGAATCACCGTTAAATGCTTTGTACATTGCCGCTTTTAATAATATGGGTGTGACGACTAAAAACCTGCCAAGACCATTTGATAAAAACCGCGACGGCTTTGCCATAGGCGAAGGAGCCGGAGCAATAATAGTTGAAAGTAAAAAAAGCGCTTTACTGCGAGGGGCAAAAATTTATGGTGAAATTGCTGGCTGGAATATCTCTAACAGCGCCACAAAAGCTTTTGGAGCTACAAACATAAAAATAACCGCTGAGGCGATAAAGAAAACACTCGCAAACTGCAGTTTTCAAGTACCAAATTACATAAACGCACACGGCACTGCGACTAAAGAAAATGACTTTGCGGAGTGCTGGGCAATACAAGAGGCATTTGGCTCAAAAACGCAGTCACTGTGTGTTTCTTCAACAAAGGCAGCCACAGGGCACACACTTGGCTCTAGCGGTGCAATAGAAGCCGCTTTTTGCCTGCTTGCAATGCGCGATAACATTGCCCCACCAACTCTAAACTATGAAACTCCAGATGACTCGTTACCCAATATAAATTTTGTACCAAACTATGCCCAAAATTTAAATATAGATTCGGCACTTTCATTTTCCTTTGGTTTTGGCGGAGCAACCGCAATACTTGCGTTAAAAAAATATGAATAAAAAAATACTTTTGGAGTTAGAAAAAATAAAAAAACAGGGGCTTTTAAGAGCCCTTGTTCAACTACTGCCTTTGCACAACTCTCGCGCCGAAATTAATGGAAAAACTTTTATAAATTTTTCTTCAAACAACTATCTTTCCCTATCAAAAAACCCTTTGGTAATTGCATCCGCCTGCTCAGCCGCAAAAAAATACGGCTCTGGCTCTTGCGCCTCACGGCTTGTTTGCGGCAACTATTCATTGCACAAAGAACTTGAAGAAAAACTTACCTCCTTTAAAGGCACCGAGGCCGCACTTGTTTTCCCAAGCGGGTTTCAGGCAAATTGCGGCACATTAAGCGCGATTGCGGGCATTGGCGATTGCATAATTATGGACGAATACAACCACGCTTCTTTATGGGAAGGCGCAAAACTTTCTAAAAGCAGAATTTTTGCATACGAACATAAAAACATTGACGCATTAGAAAAGATTTTAAAACGCTCAATCCCATATAATCAAAAATTTATTATTACCGACAGTGTATTTTCTATGGATGGCGATTTAGCGCCACTAAAAGAAATTTTCAAATTGGCAAAAACTTACAATGCTACTGTTATCGTAGATGAAGCTCACGCAATTGGGGTTTTTGGTGAGAGTGGCGCAGGGCTTTGTGAAGCACTAAACATTAAAGAAGAAAATGCATTGTATCTTGGAACACTCTCAAAAGCATTTGGATCGCAAGGCGGATTTGTTTGCGGCAGTAAAGAGTTAATTGAATTTATTATAAACCGCAGTCGTGCTTTTATTTACTCAACTTCTCTTGCCCCTGCCTGTGCCGGCGCCGCAATAAAAGCAATTGATCTGACGGTAGATGCAAAAAAGCAAAGAAAAGAGCTGCTTGCAAATGCGCAATACCTAAGAAACCAATTAAACCAAATGGGCTTTGACACACTTAAATCAGAAAGCCAAATAATACCCATTTTAATTGGCGATTCAGTGAATGTTTTGGATTTTTCAAAAAAACTTTATGAAAGCAGCATATTTGCACCTGCAATCAGGCCGCCAACAGTACCAGATGGCACGGCACGCATAAGGATTTCACTTAACACATCACACACCAATGAAGATATTGAAAAATTAATTGAAGCAATAAAAAATGCAAAAGAATCAATCAAAGATGTTCGGTTAAATATTATCTGAAACTAAAGTCCTATCATTGACGAGCTTCTTTTCTGTCGTGTCATCTATGGGCGAGCAAAGCGGGGCAATCTGGCGTCATTGCGAGGAGCAGTAGCGACGAAGCAATCTAATAGTTAAGGCGAGATTGCTTCACCCTTTCGGGTTTCGCAATGACAGTAAAAACCAAGATCCCTCACTATGTTTCGGGATGACAATCAAAAATGACTAATATTTCAATTGCTTTTAATAGTCAAAATTTAACCGAACAAGTGTAAAAATCTATATGAAAAAAATAAAAGGAATATTCATTACAGGAACGGGTACAGATGTTGGTAAAACATATGTTGCCTGCAAAATAGCAGACGCACTGCTAAAAATCGGTATCAGTGTTGGAGTTATGAAGCCATTCGCGTCAGGAAACAGAAAAGATGCTATAAACTTAACAAAATCAGCAAAAAATAAAGAAAATATTTCAACAATAAACCCAATATTTTTCAAACAACCTCTTGCCCCGCTATCCTGTACAAACATAACTGGCAAAAAAATTAATATTAACAATGTCTTTAATAATTTTATCAACCTAAAAAATAAATACGATTTTATACTCGTTGAAGGCATTGGCGGTGTAATGGTACCAATTACCAAAAATTACTTTGTTGCAGACCTTATTAAAGCTATGGGGCTTGGCGCTATTGTTGTCGCAAACCCAAAGCTTGGCACAATAAACCACACATTACTTACACTTGATAAGCTTAAAAACAAAAAAATTCCAGTTGTAGGTATAGTGCTTTCTGGATGGAGCGGTAAAACACTTGCCGAAAAAACAAATCCAAAGATTTTGGCAGACATCACTAAACTGCCGGTAATTCTTTTGAAAATGAATGGTAAGTTTGATATAAAATCACTAAAAAAAGTGGGGCTATTAGATGAAAACCATTGACTTAGACAAAAAATACATCTGGCACCCGTTTACCCAAATGAGTGAGTGGATAAAAAATGAGCCGTCAGAAGTACTTTCTATAGAAAAAGCTAAGGGCAACTATCTTTATGATTCAAACGGTAAAAAATACTTTGACGGCGTATCATCTTTATGGGTGAATGTGCATGGGCATCAAAAAAAAGAAATTGACCATGCAATAATAAAACAACTTTCAAAAGTTGCGCACACAACATTTTTAGGGCTTACACACGGCCCCGCCGCAATACTTGCCAAAGAACTTATTGAAATTGTACCAAAGGGTTTATCTAAAGTTTTTTATTCAGACAATGGCTCCACCGCTGTAGAAATCGCATTAAAGATGGCATACCAATACTGGCAACAAAAAAATAAAACAAATAAAACATCGTTTCTGTCGTTACGCAACGCCTACCACGGCGACACTATCGGCTCCGTATCAGTTGGCGGAATGGATTTATTTCACTCAAAGTTTAGAAAACTTTTATTTAAAACTCATTTTGCTCAGTCCCCCCATTGCCTGAGGTGCAAAAAAAGAAAAAATAGCATTATTATTAACTCTAATAAAAAAACATTCAATGCTCATTGCAAAAGTATGGGATGCAAAGGTGAGTGTTTGCAAGAAGTTGAAACCATACTTAAAAAGAACTCCTCAAAAATTGCGGCGGCAATAGTTGAGCCAATGGTACAGGGTGCCGCAGGAATGCTTTTAATGCCCAACGGATACCTTAAAAGCTTTCAGTCACTATGCGAAAAGTATAGAGTTTTACTTATTTGCGACGAGGTTGCAACCGGTTTTGGCAGAACAGGCAAGATGTTTGCCTGCGAACACGAAGCTATAAAACCAGATATTATGTGCGTGGCAAAGGGTATAACTGGCGGTTATTTGCCGCTTGCCGCAACAATAACAAGTGATAAAATATACAACGCATTTCTTGGAAAATTTGAAGAGTTTAAAACATTTTTTCATGGCCACACTTACACGGCAAATCCGCTTGCCTGCGCCGCAGCAATTGCAAACCTAAAAATATTTAAAGACGAAAAAACCATAAAAAAACTATCACCTAAAATTAACCTCTTAGCTAATGAATTAAAAAAATTATTAGAGTTGCCAAATGTTGCGCAGGTTAGGCAACTTGGGTTAATGGTTGGAATAGAAATTGTAAAAGATAAAAATACTCTTGAGGAGTTTGAACCCGCATTTTGCAATAGGTTTGAGAACCGAGGCGAAAGAGATGGAGACAGTTTTGACGCAAAAATTGCAGAGAATGGTTATTCCATTCGCAAGGGTTTTGCGAAAAAAAATGTCCCATATCTTTTGACGAATTCCAAATCCTATTGCAAAATTCGGGTTGAGCCAAAGAATCAAATTGGCGCACGAATTTGCAGCAATTGCCGAACAAAAGGGCTTCTAATCCGCCCCCTTGGCAATGTACTTGTACTAATGCCTCCACTCTCAATAACCTCAATAGAAATTGAAACAATTCTTACAACAATCAGCGACGCAATAAAAAGGACACTTAACTATAAGCGTTAAGTGTCTTTTAAAATAATTGAATATAAGCCCTTTTTCTGTCAAAAACCAATTTATCCTATGCTATAACAAATTCGGACACCTGCTAACTTGGAGCATTACAGGAGCACTATAATTATTTTGTTGTTTTGATCTTATTTTTTACACTTTTAATCTATTTTTCCTCTCTTCAATATCCATTTGTTCTTTTTTCTCTTTCTCATTATTCTCTTCTTTAATAAGCTCATCTATTTTTTCTAAAAACTTGTTGTAAAGAATTGGTTCGTAATATATTATCCTTCCATCATTAATCATAAATATATTACCTGTAAAAAATTTTATGCCTACAGAGTCGTCAAAAAAAATACCATGTCTGAATTTATTTGAAAGAATATAATTGAGCCCTGAGTATATTATTTTATTCCATTCAACAAATTCATCTTCATCATATTCATTATCATATCCATTAAATTTATAATCACCATCATAGACTATCTTAACGCTTCCTCCATATTTTTCAGACAACGCATCAAATATGTCATCTTTATTTGAAACAAGTCCGCAAGCGAATGATTTTAAGCTACCAGTATCATCATAACAAAAATAAATAGAAATTCTTTCCTCGTTTCCCACATCATTACCAACATTTACAACCATCACATACAACTCTTTACTCAATTTATCACCACGATTGCTAAACGGCAATATCCAAAATATATGCTCTCCATTATAAGCAAACACTGGGGCGGATAAAAACTCTTTTCGTTGTAGTGCAATAGCATCAGTGACAGATTCGCTGACAAACTTGAGAATAAATTTTGTATTTTGATTTGTTGATTGCACAAGCTCACTTTTATTAAACTCTTTGATTGTATCTTCTGTCATACCACATGATCTCAACACAGTGTCTCTGTTAAGAAAATCCTCAAACTTAAACTTATTTTCTTTAATCCACTTTAGTACATCGCCAACTGTCACATTAAATGGAACTCCCATAATACCACTTGTAATTGGGGTTTCTTCTAAATGAAGGTATCTTATTCTTGCCTTTTTCAGCGTTTTCGAAAAAATGAACATTAGAGATGTCTTATTAAAAATCCTTAATTTATTCGGATTCTTATCTCTGTATGATTCCAATGGAGTGTCACCAAAAATTCGAACAGCTGTTACATACTTATAAATATTATCGTTATCTAAAAGCTTATTCATAGCTTTAGCAGCATCTTCCGACGAATACTCTGCTTTTTTTTCAAAAGTCAACTTGTCTTTACCCAAACTTGCAAATATCCCTTCGTTATCTTTGCTAAATTCTTCCTTAAAAGCATCCAAATCTATCTCATCCGCAGTAAAATCACTACTGCTACGGTAAACACAATAGCGGTTATCGTTTACACTTTCAGAGTGAACAGGTAAACACAGCAATATCTGAATTGCCAATACAAAAGCAAATATTAATATTTTTTTCATCATAACACCTCTAACATTAAAAATTGTTTATGTTCTGCCTTCACAATTTTTCAACTTTATTAAGCATCTCTTTTATATGTTTATTGCATTTGTTTTTCACAACCGTAGTATCTCTTCCTAACTCACATGCTTTCCTTATGTGAGCATTTATTGCAGCCCACAAATTCAACATAGTGGCATTTAATGACCATGCCTGTTCAGCGAAAGACAACTCTTCAAAGTTTCTCGTATGCTTTTTGTGCGCTTTCCCATCACTTACAACAATCTTTCCCATACTACTCCCCTTTTTTTCTATATTTTATTTTTATTGGCATGTATTAATAACCTTTTATATCTACACATTTTGCTTTTACTACATTTACATCAAAAACAGCTGCTCTAAATCGCCATACTCCATTAGCTTCGAGATTGGTTACATAGGCCATTGTGCTACCAACTTGATTCCCATCCCGGTCATATAGATTAAAGTCTATCTCAACATAGGAGTATACTTTATCAGTATTGTTTCTCACTTTACCTTCAATCATTCTTATTCCATATTCACTAAGCTTAAAACCCCATTCAGGAAGTAAAGTAAACTTATCCATAGACTCAAATTCTTTTGAGGTAGCAGTAAAAATAAGTTCACTTATCTTTCGTTTCGCGGTCGAAGAAAGAAAAAATCCTATAACAAATGACATAACCACTAAAATTACAACAATCCCTACTGTTTTCAAAAACCAAATTACTATGCTGCCTCCGGTTCTTACATCCTTTTTAGTATCCATCTAAACATTATCCTTTTTACAACGATTATGCATTCTACTTCTAACTCTTTTTACACTTCATTGTTTTTACTATATATCAATTGAGTTACTTTTTTAATCTTATTATTCACACTTTATCAATCTCAAATTCTAACTGTTCCATAGAACATCTAAGGATCTTTGTCATTCTACCCATACGCCAAAATAAAAAAATAAATAATACCAAATAAAATCCAAATGCAAAACCTGGATAAAATACCAACGGAAGACCCAACACAAGAACGAGCCCAAAATACCAACGAGGCCTAACTACTGCATAAACCATCACTTTCATTCTCTCATCATTCCTTTGTATTTTCATCTCTCCCTTCGCTACAGAGTAACCTTTTCTCATTAAAAAACTAGTTTTAGCATTTGTCTTGTACTCAAACTCACAAGACTTCTTGCCTAAAATACGGCCTAAAACATCCCTAACCATTAAATCCGTAGTTAACTTATCAACCACTAAATCTTTTGTAATTACAATTTTTGACATATTCCATCTCTCATTTGAATTTTTTATTAACCCAATTGTCTTTTTTTGAAATTATAATTAAGTGATTTTTACTCTATATTAAACTTCAAAATAGCATGACTTTTAATTAGAGTGCAGCTTGGTTTATCATTTCGCTTTTTTTCTACCCCTTTTAGTCCATAAGCTCTTCCAATTTGCCTAGCAATCGCCATATTCACTTCACCAAGTTTATTACCTCCAACCGCATATAAATAATTACTTATTAGTTCTCTATCATTTTGAATAATAAGAAACACCTCATCTATCAATTTCCTGTTCATTTTTTCTATGGCCTTATTTGCAATTTCTACCGGTTTTAACCCTTTAATGGACTTCTTTTCAACAGTTTCTACTAGCATTTTATCCTCCGTTTTATTTTTTTGATATTTACTTCATTCCAGCAATGCCTTGTATTCTCTCAAAATCTTAACCATAAGTCAATTTATTGATAATTGATATTTAGTTTCTGTTATTTATGGTTTAGTTTTGGAATACTTACTCACGCATTGATTAATTAGTCAATCATCGGAGGGTAAAGTTTTATGGAAGATATTTATAAGCTTTTAGGTGTTAATATAAGATATTTTAGAAAGGCGGCTGGGTTTAGCCAAGAAAAACTTGCTGAGCTTGGCGGTTTTAGTACTGCTTTTATTGGTCAACTTGAACGAGGGCATAATAAGGCAAGTTTAGCTACTGTTGAAAAGCTTGCAGGTGCTTTAGGTATAAATAGTACTGCTTTGTTATCTGGCATTAAACAAAAACAGCAGGTTAAATACTCTCTTTCTTCAAAAATGACACTTCTTCTACACGATTGCCCTGCAAAAAAGCAAAAAGACCTTGAAAAACTAATCTATTTATTCATTAATAAAAACAAGTAACTCAACTTCTTTTACGCCCCCTACCGTCAATTCATTATCTGGAAACAACTATTTTTATTATTAACCAAAACACACTATATTTAAACATATAACTGAGTAAAAGCTTGACATTTTTTGCTCCAAAATATAACATCTACTTGTAAATGAAGCATAAAACAATTGAGTGGTTTAAGCAGGCAGAGTACGATATTGACACCGCTGAGTATATGTTTAAAGGCGGGCGGTTTTTTTATTGTGTGTTTATGTGCCACTTGTCAGTTGAAAAATCATTAAAGGGTATTTTTACAAAACTTACAAAAACACAGGCACCAAAAACGCATGACCTTGCATATTTATTAAAGTTAACAAAATTTGAAATTGCAGATGATATTAAAGAGTTTATAAATGACCTTAACGACTTAAGCGTACCAACACGCTACCCAGAAGAGTTAGACGCATTAATTAAGCAGTATAATAAAAGTGAAACAGCGAAGATACTTAGAAAAGCTAAAGGTGCTATAAAATGGCTGAAAGAACAATAACTAAAACAAAAAATTTATTATTTAAATTACTAAAAGAAAAAAATCTGACTATTGATAAAATAGTTGTTTTTGGTTCGCGTGCGAATGATACTGCGAAAATAGACAGCGACATAGACATTGCTATTGTTTCAAAAGAGTTTAGAAACAGAAGTATTTACAAAAGAGTTGCTATGGCAAGAGGCATTCATAGTGCTGTTATTGAAAAAATTAATAAACCGATTGACTTGCTGTTTTACTCTGACACTGAGTGGAACGGGAGTTCTTTGATGGTTGATATTGCAAAGAATAACGGCATTGTTTTTACAAACTAATTAAAACCATCCTTAATATTCTCATATCATACCTTAGAGCCATACTCTATCCTAGAAAAAAAATACTTAAAATAACTCAAAAAATCTAATAAAATAGTTATAGATTCCCGCTAATTCCGCCGAGGCGGGACGGGAATGACAAGCGGTGAGCACCACAGACAGTGAAGTTGAATTATTGGTTATTTTCTTGCTTTATCTTTAGGAGTGGAGGCAGTCATTTGGTTTATTTCGGATATGCGGTCGCGCAAGATGGCGGCGGTTTCAAAGTCCAATATGTCTGCGGCAGAGAGCATTTCTTCTTCCAACTTTTTTATAACTTTACTTGCGTTTGATGGAGTTATTATTTGTGATGGGTCTATTGCATAGATGTTTTTTAAAGCATCTTTTTTGGCTGTTTCGGAGAACTCTTCTAATTTGTGTATGGCTTTTATAATTGTTTTTGGCGTTATGCCGTGCAGTTTGTTATGTTTCTCCTGTTTACTTCTTCTTCTATCCATTTCGGCAATTGCCCGTTGCATTGAACCGGTAATTTTATCGGCATACAAAATAACTCTGCCTTGCGAGTTTCTTGCCGCGCGGCCGCTTACTTGTATGAGTGTTGTTTCTGAGCGCAAAAACCCTTCTTTATCTGCATCAAGCACAGCAACAAGTGCTACTTCTGGCAAATCCAATCCTTCTCTTAATAAATTTATGCCAACAAGTATATCAAACTCGCCAAGACGCAATCGGCGTAATATCTCAATTCTTTTTAGCGCGACTATTTCGGAGTGCAGATACTCAACTTTAAAACCTTTTTCTTTTAAGTAGGCGCATAAATCTTCTGATAGGCGTTTGGTAAGCGTTGTTATAAGTGCTCTTGTTTTTTTTGCAACACAGTTTTTAAGCTCCATTATTAAATCTTCAATTTGATTTTTAATTGGTTTTATTACAACTTCCGGGTCAACAAGCCCTGTAGGGCGGATAACTAATTCTACAAATTCACCAGCTGTTTTATTAAGTTCGTATGGTCCTGGTGTTGCACTTACATAAACACTTTGACCACAAAGTCCTTCAAACTCGTTAAACTTTAAGGGACGGTTGTCTAATGCCGATGGCAGACGAAAGCCAAAATTAACTAATGTTTGTTTGCGGCTTTTATCACCCTCGTACATTCCTCTTATTTGAGGTATGCCTATATGCGACTCGTCTATTATCATTAAAAAATCATCTGTAGAGCCAGAAGATGAACGGAAATAATCTATAAGTGTGTATGGTCGGCTGCCAGCAGCGCGGCCAGAAAGTTGCCGTGAATAATTTTCTATTCCAGGGCAGATTCCGGTTTCTTTCATTAATTCCATATCGTAACGCACTCGTTGTTCTATGCGCTGCGCCTCTATAAGTTTGCCCTCAGATTTGAACTTTGCAACTGATTGATGCATTTCTTGTTCAATGCTTTTTAAAGCACTTTCAATTTTAGGCAAAGATATAACAAAGTGGCTTGCCGGAAATATGTAGGCATTATCTTTTCTTGTTATTACTTTGCCGTCAATTGGGTTTACTTCCGATATGCGTTCTATTTGGTCGCCAAAAAACTCTACCCTTAACGCAGTTTCTAAATAAGCAGGGAAAATTTCTATTGTATCGCCTTTTACCCTAAAGCTTCCTCTTTTAAAGTCAAAATCACCTCTTTGGTAACGGCCTGCAATTAGTTCATTTATAAGTTTCTCTCTGGAAAAATTTTGGCCTTCCTTAAGTATTACACACATTTCTTTGTACTCATCGGGTGAACCAAGTGAGTATATGCATGACACTGATGCCACGACAATTACATCTTTTCTTTCAAAGACCGATGATGTTGCCTTTAAACGCAGGCGTTCAATATTCTCGTTTATTGATGAGTCCTTTTCTATGTATGTGTCGCTTTGAGGTATGTATGCTTCAGGCTGGTAGTAATCGTAATAGGAAACAAAATACTCAACTGCATTCTCTGGAAAGAATGCCTTAAACTCGGCGTAAAGCTGTGCCGCAAGTATTTTATTTGGGGATATTATAAGGGTTGGTTTTTGAAGTTTTTCTATTAGGTTGGCAACAACAAATGTTTTGCCTGAACCAGTTACACCAAGCAGTACCTGATGACCGTTTCCGTTTTTTACACCGTGTATTAGTTCTTTGATTGCCTCGGGCTGGTCGCCGGCAGGTTTGAAGGGCGAAATTAGTTTAAACTTATTATCCACCGCTTAAATGCCTCTATGTGCCCAGTCGCGCTTGGGCTTACTTCAAGTGGAGTTATAGACACAAAATTATTATTTATTGCGTTTATATCAGTGCCGGGTTTATCTACCCCGCTTATAAACTTTCCGCTTAACCAATAGTACTCAACACCACGCGGATCTTTACGGCATTCAACTTCTTCGTCATATATTCTTTCGCCAAGTTCAACTACTTTAATGCCTTCTATTTTGTAGGGAATGTTTATATTTAAGTAAATTCCTTTTGGAATTTTTGTTTCCAATACTTTTTTTGCAATTTTTGTAGCAATCGCTGCGGCAAGTTTATAATTAGATTTTTCCCACTCGCCAACAGAGATAGCCATTGATGGAACTTTTAACATTGCCCCTTCTCTTGCACCGGCAACTGTCCCTGAATAAATTACATCTTGCCCAAGGTTTGGTCCCGTATTAATGCCAGAGACAACAAGGTCAACTTTATTTTTAAGTAAGTAACGCACGCCATAACGAACACAGTCGGCCGGTGTGCCTCCAACTAAGTGTGTTTTTGGCACTATTTTTTGAATTTTTAATGGGTTGTGCAATGTTAAGGCATGCCCTGTGCCAGACATCTCCTGGCTTGGAACAACTATAAACACATTGGCTATTTTTTTAAGCTGGCTTACAAGCGGCTTTAACCCTGCGCCAAAAACGCCATCATCGTTAGTGACGAGTATTGTTTTTTTCAATTGCATAACCTCATATTTAAAAATTAACTATTAAATCGGCAAGCTTTTCCTGCGGCCACTTACCAAGTATTTGACGATTATTCTGCGTATTGTTTTGAGTATTATAGAAAAACAATATTTTTTCTGCCAAAAGTTCCGGGGTTAAGTATTTTTCTTGAATTATTTGCGCCTGATAGTTTTTTGAATAAAGCTCGGCGTTTTTTTGCTGGTGATTGTTTGTGGCATACGCAAATGGCACAAGCACGCAAGGCAATGCAAGCAAAGCAAGCTCGGCAAGTGTAGTAGCTCCCGCCCTGCATAAAACCATATCTGAAGCGGCATAAGCGCAAGCCATATTTTCCAAATATGGGTAAAGCACGTAAGTAAATGGCCGTTTTGCATACTTTAAAGAAACTGCTTCGTAATTTGCTTTGCCTGTTATATGCAAAAATTGTATTTTATTTTTAAGCTCAACTAATTTGTCCATTGCTTCAATAAGCGTTGAATTTATTTTGCTTGCACCTTGGCTTCCACCAAAAACAAGAATTGTAAACTTATCTTTACTTAAGCCCAATGCTTGCAAACTTTCATTTTTATCCGCACCAATTATCTCTTTGCGCACAGGGTTGCCGGTTAATATACTTTTGCCATTTGGAAAGTATTTTGCACTCTGGGCATAACTTAAGGCAACATTATTTACGCAATACGAAAGAATTTTATTTGCTAAACCCGGAATGCTGTTTTGTTCGTGTATAAGAGTTTTTTTTCTTAATATAATACCGGCTATAAGCACAGGAAAAGAAATATAACCGCCCATGCCAATTACAGCTACCACTTGAGCTTTTTTCACTATAAAAAATGCGCTAAATAATCCCCTTACAAAATTATAAATAAATAAAAATATTTTTAGTGAGATTTTTCTTGGAAGGCCAGTGGCTGGAATTTGTTTGTAGATAAACCCCTCAGAAGCAATTACTGAAGAACTGATATCGTTCTTTTTTACCACAAAAATAGGCACATATCCGCGCCATTTTAGTTCACGCGCGAGCGCTATGCCCGGGTATAGATGCCCGCCGGTTCCACCTGCCGCAATAATTACTGTTTTACTTTCCATTTTTTGCAATATTTAAAAGTATACCTGCCGCTATCATATTAACAACTAACGACGACCCTCCATAAGAAATAAATGGCAATGCCAGCCCCTTTGTGGGCAAAAGAGCAGTTGCTACACCCATATTAATTAATGCTTGGTATGCTATAAGAATTGTTATACCAAAAGCAACCATTGAACCAAAATATGTGTCGCTTCTTTTGCTTATTGCCCAACCACTTACAAAAAACATAATGTAAAGAATTAAAATGCCTATCGCACCTATAAAACCAAATTCTTCACCGATTATTGGAAAAATAAAATCAGTATGCGACTCTGGAAGCCATAAATCTTTCATTTCACTATTTCCTGGCCCTTTGCCAAAAAGCCCACCAGAGCCAAATGCCCAGTTGGAATGATTAACCTGATAAGATGTGCTGTCAATTGAGAAAAATGATTGTGCAAAATCACGAATTCTTTTAAGCCTGTACGGTTGGATTAAAACCGCGAAAATACCAGATAGAACAACAAAAATACCCATTGAACTAACTATCAGCCAACTCAAACCTCCAGCAAGCAACATAGAAAGTGCAACAATGGCAATCAAAATTGGAGTTCCTAAATCTTTTTCTAAAAAAACAAGAGCTAATGGTAATAAAACAATTAACCCAAGTGGCATAATAGAGCTTAATTTATTCAGCTTACTTTTTTTTCTATCTATAAAATCGGCAAGGGCTATAATTATCGCAAGTTTTGCGAACTCTGAGGGTTGAAAGCTAAACGGGCCTAAATTAAGCCATCGTTTTACATTGTGGTGTGAATCAAACACCAAAACAACCATTAGAAAAACTACCGAAACAAATAAAATTGGCTTTGCGTATTTTTGAAGCAAACGATAATCTACCCACTTATAAAAAAATAAAAAACTAAGTGTTCCAATGCCAAGCCACATTAGCTGTTTGTAAAAAATATAATATGCCGAGTGGTAACGCTCTAAAGACATATCAACGCTTGAAGAAAATACCATAAGTGTGCCTATGGCAACCAGCAAAAAAACCGAAATTTGCAGTAAAAAGCCTGGCCCGGAAAGTGGCTTATTTGTTTTATTGTAACTATTTAATAATTTAGTTAGGTATTTTATTTGTTTCATTTTTAATGTCTTTTAATAAACCTCCGCACAGTCCCACAAGGACAGGATGCAGTATCAAAGGGATCATTAGGTAACCTCTCATCAAGCTGCGGAGAATTTGTCGGGTTAAAATTCAATGTTTAGCGATAACAGGTTTGCACTGCCCAAGTCGCCAAATGGCAGGAAGGCATAATCAATACGGTATGCTTTATAAGTTAACCCAAAACCAGTAGAAATATTTGTTATACCGTTTGTATTGCTATTTAAACTATTATAACCACCCCTACAATCTAGTTTAATTTCATTATTCAAATTAAATGTGTACTCAGCCCCAGTACCAAAATAAGCATCGGAATTTGTTGGAAAGTTAATATCGCTTACTACCTGCAGGTTTTCCATTATTTCGTAGCAAAGTCCAGCGGTTATGGTTTCAGGCAGGGGTTCTTCTTTACTTACATATTTTAACTTACCGCCAATGTTGCGCACCGTAAGGGCCGCTCTGAGATTATAATCATCTAACCAGTAAATTCCGCCTACATCTACTGCACAGGTTGCTGCCGTATTTTTAATTGTTGAAGATATGTATTTTGCACTTGCTCCAATATCAATGTAGTTGGTTACTTTTGTGGAATAACTTGCTGAAATTGCCATATCGTTTGGAGATAGCTCACCGGTTTTTAAACCCGTTGTGTCGTAAGCATTTATATTGCCATAATTCATAAACTGCACGCCAAACCCGATTGTTCCAATTTCCTCTACCGGCAAAGCAAACGAGGCCCATTGGTAACTTGTATCGGCAAACCATGCCGCATGCATTAAAGATACATTTGGATTTGATATTTCCGCAAGGCCTGCCGGGTTCCAATACAAATCAGATGAGCTTTCAGCGCCAGTTACACCACTTTGGCCCATTGCCGCATTTCTTGCACTTGAGCCAAGTGTTAAAAATTGGGCAGAGGAGGTTTTAGGCGCACTGTACACACCATTTACAAAACATACCCAAAGTGCAATTATTATTAAAACTTGCCTAATTAATCCAGTTATTTTTTTCATAAATTTTTACATGCAAAAACACTATTTTTCTACAGCAATTTTTATTATCTTTTTTTCATTATCATTTTTTATTAACGCAATATATACACCACTTGCAACATACTCCCCTGAATAATCTCTACCGTCCCAAATTGCTTTGCCGTTTTGGCTATTGTATGGAACCTGCCGCACAAATGCGCCATTGATTGAGTATATTTTAATTTCAGCGTCTTTGGTTAGCTTATCAAAAGTAAGGCCGGCACTTTGTTTAATTGGGTCAAATGGCACAGGGTAAGCAAAAGCATCGCTTAAGGCGTTAAGTGGAGATAGTTGAATTAAGGCAAACTTTGAAAGATGGTTTGTGGTAGCAACCACTTTGTTTTGCTCAGGATACACTATTGAAGGCAACACCAGCCAACGATTTGTTGCTGTGTCATATCTAGATAATACAAGCTTTGTTTCGTCGTAACCGCTTACCTGAGCGTCAGTATAATAAAGTGTAATTGTTATATTGCCGTTTGGCTGCAAACCTTCAGCAGATATTTCTACACATACCGGTATTATTCTTTGCCCATCTCGTTCATCTTTATTTATTGCTGCTGTTGAAAGCACAACTAAAACGCTCTGATTAAATGTGCCGGCAGGTATATATATATCAACACTTTCCAAAAGTGTTGTAAGCATTAAAGTAAAATCTTGGCTTTTGTTTAAATACGCGCTTACTGAGTTTGTTGAAGTATCTACATTATCAGAAATAGTTATAGAAAAAGCTCCATCTTTTTTTGTAAAAAAAGCATCTTGCGCACTGGTGCTTACTACTACATCCCAAGCACCGGTTGACTTAGATGCTAAATCAAAAGAACACATTATTGCACTTGAAGTTAATACGCTTATACTTTGGGCAAGAATATCCGCTTGCCCTGTTCTAGTTAGTTTTGCACTGAAGCCATCTGAAAAACCTGCTCCATTAACTTCTACACTCACTACTCCCGTGTTATGTGCACTTGAAGGTGAAATTTTCTCAATCATCAATGGTTTAACTTCAAAGCCACCAGGAAGCGTATCAATCATTGAACCTGCCCCACCCGTGCTTACCACCACATCCCAAGTACCAGTTAACTTAGCCGCTAAATTAAAAGAACATATGATTGCAGTTGAAGTTAAAACATTTATGCTTTGTGCAATTAAGGGTGTCTGCCCGCTTTTATTGAGAATAACCTGCGAACCACTTTTAAAACCATCGCCAAAAATGTTGACGTTTTGCCAAAGAGTATTGTATGCGTTTGATGGGTCTATAGAATTAATCAACATATTGCTAACTAGAAAACCACTGTCTAAAACAGCACTTATTATTTGATTATCTGATGAATTTGTAGAAACCTCAACACTCCATACGCCGGTGCTTGCGTTTGTAATGTCAAAGGAACAAACTAAAGCAGTTGAAGTGTAAATATTTATCACGCTTGCATTTATTACATTTGAATCCTTAAGGAGTTTTACTTGCAACTTATTTGGGAAACCAGCCCCAAAAACGCCAACATTTACCTGTCCGTTATTTACACCTTTGGCTGGGCTAACTGACGCTATTGTCATCGGCTTTATTTGCAATGCAGACGATAGCGTTACCACATAAGATGACGCGCCGCCTGTGCTTACTTCCATATCCCAGTATCCTGTCGCTTTCCCTGTTAATCCCATTACGCAATCTATCTGGCTTTGATTTATAAAACTCTGGCTTGTCGGTAATATGTCGCTTTGTCCGCTTCTTTTAAACTTTACACTGCCACCACTTACAAATCCCTGCCCAGCTATTGTTATCGCCCTGTTCGCATCCGTGTTGTATGCACTGCTTGTGCTAATTGAGGTTATTTGCATTGGGTTTATTGTTATTGCACTTACTTTTGTTGCACTTACCGCTCCAGTTGTTATTACTAAATCCCAACTGCCAGCCGTTTTACCAACTACATCAAAAAAACAACTCATTGAAGTTGAGCTTATTATTGTTAAATTACTTGCATTAATATCGCTTTGTCCAGAATTTTGTAACTTTACATCACACCCATTTACAAAACCTTCTCCGCTTATAGTTACTAACCCAAATATAGCGGAGTTGTAAGTCGTAGTTGACGATAAAGAAGCAATGACCATCGGCTTTATTAAAAACCCATTTGTAAAACTTGAAACCATAACTGACGAACCACCAAGGTTTGCAATTACCGTATAGTACCCGGTTGTTTTAGCTGATAAATTAAATGTGGCAATAATCGCAGTTGAACTTTGTATAGAAGAAGAAATAGGTAAAATGTCTGTTTCGCCATCTTTTATCAGTTTGACCGTAGTACCTGAGTCAAAGCAATCACCGTTGAAAACAATATTTAGTGAAGCAATGGAAGCACTTGTATTATAATCGCTCATAGGCGATACTTTTGAAATGCCAGCCCTAAAAGTAATTGTGTCACCAAGTGGGCTCCAGTTAAAACTATCATCTGTTATACGCAACCAAGCGTAATATGTTGTGTCTACCGCAAGATTATTTAGAAGGAAACTTTGAGCATCTGATGGGTTTGTTCTTGTACTCCATACGATATTGTAATTTAAATAATTCGGCGGGGCGCTGTCCCATGTATCAGCAGCGATAGTTGTAAAGCGTATTTCATAAACTCCACTTGAAATTACACCTGTGTAGTCGTTATTGCCGGGAGCAAGCCAGCTTAAGTTAACTTGTGCCGAGGTTTTTGCAGGATTTAAATACAAATTTTTTGCAATGTTTGAAATTTGGGCTGGTTTTACAGTGTCTGAAGTAAAACCAAGCACGGTTAGCGCGGTTTGAATGTATGGTATATTCGTAAAAGTATTTTTAATTAAGCCGGTGCGATAATTTTCAATTGCCACAACCACTGAGCCCTGCTGATGGCTTATTACATGCCCATCCACCCAACCAAAGCTTTTATAGGTGGTTGGTGCCGGGCTAACTATTGCGACTTTGCCTTTTTGGTAACTGTCTGAAAAACCATAATTGCCCCAAATATCGGTGGTGTAAGTATCGTGGAGGTAACGAATATTTTTTTTAACTAATGAAGGTAATTCATTTATGGAAGCGGCCATAGCACTTAAACAAACTGTTCCATCATTGTTGGATGTACCATAAGCTGTATAACCAATCCCCCAAAGCCCATCTGCAGACTCTAAACCATATGGGCCAGAACCGCCATAATTGACATCAGTTGCACTTAAACCAAAACTTTCACTGTAACCTGAACATCCGGAACTTGAACTGTTATCATTTGCGTATCTGTGCTGATGAATGGTTGCATTGTAAGTATTTAAGGCAAAAGATGCATTCGTTGTCGTTTTTCTTCCAGCAAAGTCAACAAAAAGGCCAGGATATTGGTGCATAAATAATGGATTAGACCCGCCATCATAAATATAAGAAAGCCCCTTGTACGATATTGTTTGGCAAATAAGCGCATTCCAACCGTTTGTATCTAAAAGCGGATGTGTGGGCGAACCCATAGCAAGAATGTAGCAGATATTTCCTTCACTGTAACCTGATATGTCGCCTTGGCCGGAAAAACCGCTTTCTGGCTTCCATGCCCACTTTAGGTAACTGCCTCCGTTGCGCATCCATTCCCAATTAACTCTTTGATATATTGCATCTGCCATATCCCATTGTGCACTGCCGCCGCCATTATCTGCTATATACTGACCGGCAAAGAGTGCCCCTGTAATAAACCAGCTTGTGTCAACTGTAGAAAGCTCAGTACCTGAATTGTCTCTTGTTCCATCCGCTTTTGTGAAATGGTAAAAGAAACCATTGTGCTGGACAAGCCCGCCTGTTAAGGCCGGTGTACTAACATCAGGAGCATTATAGTGTGCAGTCAATATAGCATCTATTCTTGTTTTTGCATCATTTAACGATATCCACCCGTTTTTATGCCCAGCACAAATGGCTACAAGGCCCATACCTGCCGCAGAAACACTATAGTATGAATCATAATGTGTAAAATTTGCCTGCCGTTCAGCCACTAGATAATTGCCAGAGTTTGAATTATTCCAAAAATAATCAAATGCGGCACGCTCAACGGATAAAAGCATTGCATCATCGCTTGCGCCATCCCACGATGCGGCGGCACAAAAAGCATTTGAACTAAATGCTAAAAGCGCAAAAAAAGCAATAATAATCAAAATAGTTCTTTTCATATTTATCTTCACAACTGTTTGATACATATAAACTATTTAGTTACGATTCCAACAATCCTATACATTCTTGTCATCTCGACGAACGAAGCGAGGAGAGATCTTTCTTTAAAAGGAAAAACGAAACACCAAGACCCCTTACTGCGTTCCCCGCCTTTGGTGAGGTCTATCCTCAGAATAACTCATATTCATTCGCAATGAGAACATTAAAACTATTAAACATAAAACTCCACAAAGAAAACAATTTCCTCTGCGAAATTTGTAAAGAACTTAAATTATTCAACCTGCATTTTGCAATAGGGTTTGGCACGCCTCTACGATAGCCCACCAAGGAGAAGAGAGAACATACAAGTGCTCGCCTATGTTGAACCTGTCTCCATCTCTTTGGCGTCGGTTTTAAACCTATTGCAAAATGCAGGTTCAATCATTATATGTGTGAAAATATGGACCAGACTTAATTGGAGATTTTATTAACAATGCGGATGAAAGCATAACTTCGTAAGAATTAGTTAACCCAGTGCTTACTACAACATCCCAATATCCTGTCGCCTTGCCTGTTAAATTCATTATGCAATCTATCTGGCTTTGGTTTATATAACTTTGACTCGTAGGCAATATATCAGCTTCGCCTGATTTGGCAAGTTTTGCACTTCCATCACTTACAAATCCCTGCCCTGTTATTGTTATCGCTTTATTTGCATCGTTATTGTATGCACTGCTCGTGCTTATTGAGGTTATTTGCATCGAACTTATGCTTATCGCACCAACTATGCTCGCACTTACCAATCCACTGCTTACCATTATATCCCAGCTGCCAGCACTTATTCCCACTA
>Ga0265297_10005005_pt1 | contig 20819 bp, 28 predicted proteins | sample Munlanlwell13791_FD_192502 | JGI IMG/M metagenome (GOLD analysis project Ga0265297, IMG submission 192502) | Leachate microbial communities from a municipal landfill in Southern Ontario, Canada - Leachate well 137-91 | ecosystem: Engineered > Solid waste > Landfill > Unclassified | place...
AGAGGGCGCGCAGTTTCATCAATTTTCGGGGGTAAATTTTGGGAGCACGCGGACCAAAGCCAGGAAGCCATGAAGGAATTGATACCCCGACCCCCTCAGGCAAGCGCCCAGGGCCTCGCAAGGGTATGACCATTAGGGCGCAAAGAATCTGGAGGGAGATTGTCGCTGATTATCCGCCAGCCCATTTTCGCCCTGCCGAATATCCCTTGCTCCGGGCTTATTGTGAGGCCGAAGCCCTCCATTTTGAGGCCTGTTTAAAGGTTGCTGAAGAGGGCGGCGTTATTGACCGCCTTGGGTTGACCAAAGAAGGGGAACTGGTAAGGCTTGGCGTCAAGGCTAACCCATGGGTCGCCATTATGGTTTCCCAGGCCGGCATTAAAGCTCAAATGGCCACTAAACTGAAGCTCTCTCAGAGCACCAAAAGAGCAGGAGACGAAGAACCGGAAAAGCCAAAGTCAAAGCGCGGAAATCTATTGGCCCTTAATCGCAAGAAGTAACCATGATAATCAGCAACCGCGCCGAGAGGATGATTAACTTTATTCAGACCCTCAAAATACCAGAGGGAATGCACCAGGGGTTGCCTTTCAGGCTTCGCGAATTTCAAAAGAAAAAATATTATGATGTTTATGCCCCGGTTTGGAAGTCCTCCTGTTGGAATGGCGAATGTATCGGGGAAAAATGTCAGGAAAAAGGAAAGCAAACCTGCATCCGGGTAGTCAGAAAAGCTATTTATTCAGTTGCTAAAAAGAACGGAAAAACCCCAGAGATAGCCGGTATAAACCTGGGACACCTTATAGGGCCAGAAGCAAAGCGTAATGAGCAGCTTTACTCTGCCGCCTTTGAACGTGATCAAGCGGCAATAACTTATCGTTACATGGTTCAGATGATCCTCATGGATGAGGAGCTGTCTGACCTTTTAATTATCCGCGAAACCAAAAAGGAAATATTTTGTCCCGGCAATGGCTCAGTTTTCCGGGCATTGTCCTCAGAAGTCAAGGGCAAACACGGACTAGGCCCCGCTCTCCTCACTATGGATGAACTCGCCCAATTTGGAGCCGACCGCACCTTTTATGACACCCTGCAGCAAGGCCGCGGTGCTCACCTTGAACCCCTGCTTTGGATTATTTCCACCCAGGCCGCAGACGACATTGCCGTCTTGAGTGAAGAAATCGACACCGCCCTAAAAGCCCAGATCCCGGGCCCGGATTTCGACCCGACTGTTAAGATATTTTTTTATAATACCCCGAAGGACGCCGATCCTTTTGACCCCGAAAGCTGGAAAGCATCAAACCCTGCCGCATTTTGTGAAGATCCATTCTTGAATATAGCCGACCTGGAAGAGGCCGCCCGCACGGCCCGGAACATGCCCAGTGCCGAAGCCAACTTCCGCAACCTCAGATTAAACCAGCGTATAGACTCAGAAGCGCACTGGATTTCCCCTATAATCTGGGAAGCCAATAGTGCCCCCCCGATCCTCGATAACCCACTTGAACGTGACTGGTGGGGCGGTCTGGACCTATCCCAAAAAAACGACCTCACCTCCTTTCTCATAACCGCCCAAGACCCAGAAACCGGCCATTATGACATTCACCCCTTTTTCTGGGCGGCAGAAGAGGGTCTCAGAGAAAAAGCCAGAAGGGATAAAGCCCCCTATGTTGTCTGGCGAGACAAGGGTTTTTTAGAAACCACCCCTGGAAAAACCATCGATTACGCCTGGGTAGCCCAAAAAATAGCCGACACACGGGAAGATTTTAATTTGGTGGCAATCCTCTTTGACCGCTATCGGATAGACGAACTGAAAAAGGAGCTTGAAAATATCGGCGTGGACTGCTTCATCGAGCCGGATGACTGGAAACCAGACTCAAAACTATCCATACCCCCGGGACTTCGCCTGATCGCCCATGGTCAGGGGGAAAAGAGCATGGACCCGGCCATAGAAAAAACCGAAGACCTTCTCCTTAAGGAAAAAATCAGACACGGTATGCACCCCGTGCTCACCTGGTGCGTGTCCAATGCCAGGACCAAAAAAGGCCCCACCGGCCTAAGAAAATTCGACAAGATCAAGAGCACCGGCCGCATTGACGGCGCGGTGACTCTGGTTATGGCTATAAATGGCGCAGTTTTACACGCAGACATCGAAGACTCCGGCGTCGGCCTCGAAGTCTGGTCAGTTGGGTAAAATAAAAAGGAGGACTCCATGTATCAAAAAATTACAATCGAGGCTGTTGATGATGGATACATTGTAAAAATCCCATCTTATGAATTACCCAATGGCTTCATAAATAAAGAACAAAATCGTGTATTTGTCTCAAAAGAGGCAGCAATGGAATGGATAGGCCTAAAGCTATATAATCCAAAAGACTGGAGATGATGCGAGTTGACCCCTACCCCCGCCCGCCTCAAACTCCTGAGCACCATCAACGCGGAGATTGATGACTGCGTGGCGGCAGGTATTACCGGGAAGCTCATCATCGAAATCCCCTTCCATCATGGTGGAATCGGGCAACTCAAGGCCGAAATCAAAAAAAATTTAACCGGCAGGAAAAAAGGGGTTGCAAATATTGGCATTTTATGCCTGAATGAGAAGTAGCAAACCGGGGCTCGGTTACAGATTGGCCCTGTGCACCTTACAAAGGTAGCGCAGGATACCATGAAGCCCTAGCCCCCGGTACATTTGAATCTGGATAAATCGGGTTTACGGATTATCTCTGCCGCCGAATAAACGGCGTAGAGCTCTATGAAGCCCCGGTGTTCTGGCAACTTGCCAGCGCCGGGGCTTTCTCTTTTTGGGATCTTGTGAACGGGAAAATATGATCTGGCCTTTCTCAAAACTCTTCGACCGCAAGGCCAAAGTCACCACTGAAGACCTTTTGCGGGAGCATTTTGCAGGCTTCGCATCCAAAACCGGCATTTCCGTTAACTGGCGGACGGCCCAGGAGGCCATAACTTTCATGGCCGGTGCCCGGGTAATCGCTGAGGGGTTGGCCCAAGTGCCCTGCAAAATCTTCCAGAAAAAAAACGACCGCCGCCTGCCGGCTGAAAACCTTTCTCTCTATGAACTGCTAAATGATGCCCCCAACGAATGGATGACCGCCTATGACTTTTTCGAGGCTATGGGCCTGCATCTGACCTTCTGCGGCAACTTCTTCGCCTTCAAAAATATCACCCGCGGCCGGATTGTCGAACTTCTCCCCTATGAACCTCAGACCGTGACTGTGACCCGCAAAGGCTGGGAAACTTTTTATGAGGTCACCACCGCCGACGGCAAAAAAACCCCCGTCCCTGCCGCCAACATGTGGCACGTCCGCGGCCCCTCCTGGAACACCTGGTACGGCTTGGAGGGGGTAAGGCTGGCCCGGGAAGCCATAGGGTTGGCCTTAGCCACGGAGCAACATGGGGCGCAAACATTCAAAAACGGGACCTCCTTAAGCGGGATACTCACTACAGATCAGGTTTTAGGCAAAGAAAAAGCCAAAGAACTCCGGGAAGCTTGGGTTGAACAATATGCAGGGTTGCAAAAGGCTGGCGGAACCGCGGTCACCTGGGGCGGCTTGAAATACCAGGTCATCGCCATGATGAATGATCAGGCCCAATTCAACGAAACCCGCCGGATGCAAATTGAGGAAGTCTGCCGGTCGCTCCGGATCATGCCGATCATGGTGGGCCACACCTCCGACAAGGCCTCGACCTACGCCAGCGCAGAGCAAATGTTTCTGGCCCACGCCATTTACAGCATGGGCCCCTGGTATCGCCGGATAGAGAAGAGCATCGACAAGTTTTTGCTCACCCCGGAAGAACGCAAGGCGGGCTGCTATACAAAATTTATCATCAATGCCCTGATGCGGAGCGCCGCCCGGGATCGGGGTGAATACTACGGCAAGGCCCTGGGCTCCGGCGGCTCCCCCGCCTGGATGACCCAGGACGAAATCCGGGAACTGGAAGAACTTGATCCCATGGGCGGAGAGGCAGCGAAGTTGCCGGTTCCCACCAACGTAGGCGGGGCGGCTCCCCCGGCTGGAGGTGCAGAAGATGCCCAGAATTGATGACATTCGCAAGTTCGCAAAACAGGCGGGCGACAAAAAATATTACGAATTCAAGGCGAGTTCTGCCGAAGGCGAGACTGACTTATTTATCTATGACGTCATCGCCTGGTGGGGAGTTCATGCGGCGCAATTTGCCCAGGATTTACAGAAAATTACCACGCCGAAAATCAACTCCCACATCAATTCCCCGGGCGGCAATGTTTTTGACGGAATTGCAATTTCTAACGTCCTGAAAGCCCACCCTGCGCAGGTGACCACCTACATTGACGGCTGGGCGGCCTCCATCGCCAGCATCATCGCCCTGGCGGGCGACAAGATTGTCATGGCCAAGAACGCTTGGTTTATGATCCACAACCCCTGGGCTTTAATTGCCGGTGATGCCCGGGATTTACGCAAAGAAGCCGACGTGCTTGACGGTATCGGCGAGAAAATGCGGGAAACCTACATGGACTATTCCGGCAAATCCGCCGAGCAGGTGCAAGCCTGGATGGATGAAGAGAAGTGGTTTAACGCCGAAAAGGCCGTAGAAGCCGGATTCGCCCATGAAATAACCGGAAAATCGGAAACCAACGCCTCTTTTGACATCTCCATCTTCGATAATGTCCCGGATTGCATCAAAAAACGGCACCAGGCAACCACCAAACCCACCGAAAGAGAGCTTGAGCAGATCCTGAGGGATTCAGGATTCAGCCGGGCCGAGTCCGTGGCGATTGTAGCCAAGGGCTATAAAGGCGAGTCTGAGCAGAGGGATTCTGACCAATTCGCCGGAATCATGGAAAAAATCAGGCAAAATACTGCAATTTTAACCAATTAAGAGGGGAATTGACCCATGGAAAAACTCAAGGAACTTTTGGAGGCTCAAGGGAAAGCGTTTGAAGCCTTTAAAGAGGCTAATGATAAGCGCCTGGCGGCTATCGAAGCCCAAGGCCACGCCCCGGCGGACCTGGAGGAGAAGGTTAATAAAATTAACGCCGAACTCGCCGAACTTACCAAGGAAATCGGCGAGGTGGCCAAGAAAGCCAACCGGCCCCCGGCCCCCGGCACCATGACCGCGGAACAGGCGGAACACGCCCGTGGTTTTGAAGCCTTTTTCCGCAAAGGCCAGGAAAACGGCCTGCGCGACTTGGAGCGGCAGGCTGGCCTTTCTACCCTATCTGATCCCGACTCCGGTTTTCTGGTCCCCGAAGAAACAGAACAGACCATCGACCGGGTGACCGGCACGGTTTCGGCCATGCGGACCCTGGCTACTGTGATGACCATCGGCACCGACACCTATAAGAAGCTGGTCAATCAGGGCGGGGCCACTTCCGGGTGGGTGGGCGAGAAGGCCTCCCGGCCCGAAACCAGCACCCCGACTCTCCGGGAAATCGTCATCAACACCAAAGAACTCTACGCCAACCCCGCGGCTACCCAGACCATTTTGGATGACGCCCGGATCGACATTGCGGCTTGGCTGGCGGGTGAAGTTTCCATCGAGTTCGCCGAGCAGGAAGGCGACGCTTTCATTTCCGGAAACGGCGTGGAGCAACCCAAGGGTATCGCCGCCTATACCATGGTGGCCAATGCCTCCTATGCCTGGGGCAAGATCGGCTACATCACCAGCGGCCACGCCACTCTGCTCGACAACCTGGACAAACTCATCGATCTCCAGCACGCCCTGAAACCGGCCTACCGCAACGGGGCTACCTGGCTGATGAACGATTCCACAGCTCTGGTGCTCCGCAAGTTCAAAGACGGCGAAGGGAATTATATGTGGCGCCCGGGCCTCCTGGAAGGCGCACCGGATACCTTCCTGGGTAAGCCCGTTGCTTACGATGACAATGTAGCTGACGTCGGGGCCAGTGCTTATCCGATTTTCTTCGCCAATTTCAAGCGGGCCTACCTGATCGTGGACCGGTTCGGCATCCGGGTACTGCGCGATCCCTATACCAACAAGCCCTACGTCCATTTCTACACCACCAAGCGCGTGGGCGGCGGCATCGTCATGTACGAGGCGATCAAGGCCCTGAAAATTTCGGCTTAATCCGGGGAAAACCGGGCAAAATAGGAGATATGTTACCATGAAAGACCTTTATAACCACATCGTTCCCACCAAAGTCGTGGCCCCGATTGTCGGCACCAACGGTTCGCCCCCGGCGGCCGTGGCCGACATTGACCTCGCCGGTTTCAACTCCGCGGTCCTGGTCTGGGAAGTGGGTCTGGAAGCCGGAGTTTTGGCGGCCGGTCTTTACTGGACCCTGAAGCTGGAACATGCGGACGACGATGGCACTGGCGCTGCTGGCGCTTACTCTGAGGTTGCCGCGGCCGATGTTCTGGGGGTAACCCCGGCGGCGGGTATCCTCTGGACCGTTGACGCCCCGGCTGAAGACGAAACCGTTTATTACTGCGGCTATGTCGGCGGCAAGCGGTTCCTGAAGGTGACCATCGCCGAAACCGGCGCCACAGCGGGTATGCCGCAATCGGTCCTGTTGATCAAGGGCCATGGCCAAGACGTGCCCGCGATCACCTAAAAGCCCATACGGGAGCGGGGATAGGGCAAGCTACCTGAAAAGCGGTTTCTCGGCCGCCTGCCCCGCTTAATTTCGAGATATTGAATGCAACCGAGAAAGCATTCCTCCAAAGCGCACAGCGCTAGAGGCTCAGGCCTCGCAGCAAAGGAGGAATGACAATGGCGGATAACACATACCAACCGAAGGTTTACCGCAAGCAAGGGGGCGAAGCATATGTTGTTGCCTCCGGTGGTTACATAGACATTGAATCCGGGGGAGAATTCCGGATCGCCGGGACCGCGGTTACTGCCTCTGCCGCTGACCTCAATTCCATCGCTGGAGGCTTTTCATCCACCAACGAAGCTACTTTCACGGTGGACGCCGATTCCGTCACTGGCCAGGTGATCCTTAAGGCCGTGGCCGGGGCCGCGGATAAATCCCTAACCCTGCAAAACACAGCCTTAACCGATGACCGGATCGCCACCTTTCCAGATCGCACCGGAACAGTGGTTTTGGGCGGCGACACAGATCAGAATGTCGGCTCCGATGGAGCCGCAGGCACCTTGACTGTTTGGCCGACCACGGCCACCAACGGGGTTCTTAAATTATCAGCCACCGACAGCCCAGGCGACTTTGACCTGACCATCACCAATAAGGCCCATCTCCAGGATACGGAATTACGGATTCCTGATTGCGGCGCAGCCACCGGCCAGATCCCGGTTGTCAATTCAGATCATTCAGTTATCATCACCGCGGCGGCAGATCGGGCGGTTACCCTGGGGGGCGATCTCTCTACGGCCGCCGACCTGACTTTCTCCGGGGCATTTGCCGCCGAAATTGCCATTCCCGACGCCTCTACCTGGACTCTTCCTGCGGGCGGGGGCACCCTAGCCCTGGCTACAGGGGCCGAAACCGGCACTTCGGCCAATGCCTTCACGGTGGATGACAATAACATCACTGGGAAACTCAAGCTCCAGGTCACCACCGGGGGCACGAACCACACCGTAACCCTCACCAACTCCACCACCACGGCGGACCGGATCATCACACTCCCTGATATTGCGGGGGTCCTTGCCTCTTTGGCCGGAACGCAAAGTTTCACAGGAAACAAAACCTTCACCGGCACCGTGGACCTGCAGGCGAATGTCACCGCCAGCGCCGGGAACCCCGATATTGACCTGTCGGGCTCTTCCGGGGCTTTCCTTAGTCCCACCGGCGAAAACACTCTCTCTGGCAATGTCACGATATCCGGTGCCAAGACCTTAACCACCGGCACCGGGGCGGCGACACTTAAGGGTTCGGCTACTTTTGATACAACCAAAACCCTGACCTTTGGCGGGGCAGCGGCTGGCACGGCAACCCCGATCACCATGTATTCCCTGACTGCCAACAAGGGTGCTTTGATCTTGGCGGTACAGGATGCGATCACTGACCATGCTACCACCCTGCGGAATGGGGCACTGAACGGATCGGCGGCCACCATCACTCTACCGACTGCCACCGCGACCCTGGCCACATTGGGGTTGGCCGAAACCCTGGATCAAAAAATATTAACCAATGCCGGGGATATTACCCAGACCGGAGCAACCACTATTACTTCGGGCACCACGGGTATGGTCATCCCCGATGCCAATACCGCCGGCCTCCAGGTTCACGCGGCCAATGGAGAGGGCTATATCAGCCTGATCGCTACCAACATGGGTGCGGATACCGAGCTCAAGATCACCAACGAGGCCCAAACCCAGGCCACCACGTTCAAGATTCCGGACTGCGGGGCGACGGCTGCGGCGCAATTTGTCTGTGTCAACTCCGATCATTCGGTGGTGATCACCGCCGCGGCAGATCGGGCTGTGACCTTGGGCGGGGATTTTATCAGTGCCGGAGCCCTAGATTTGGGCGATCATGCTTTGACCCTCAACACCACGGGCGCCACGGAAGTTACTTTACCCACCACTGGCACCCTGGCCACCCTGGACGGCGCCGAAGCCCTGACCAACAAAACCATTGACGGCGATTCCAACACCTTGACTGACATCAGCCCCTCTTCGGCGAAAGTCGGCGTGGTGGGCGTCCGGGGCGGGGCTGTTCCGGTTGCGGGTATCCCCTCTGCGGTCTGCTTCGACATGGATAATACGGCGGGCTCCTCCACCTGGACCAATGCCACCGGCCAGGACTTCAAGATCACCAGCATCCTGATTGTCAAGACTGATTCTGTCTCCGGGGGTGCTGGTGATACGGTGCAGATTTTTAATGGGGCCAATGCCATTTCCGACGCTAAGGCTCTTAACGTCGCGGATGGAACTATTTTGCAATTTACCACCCTGGATGATGCTTATCTCTCCATTCCCAACGGCGGCACCCTGGTCTGCACCACGGTCAAGGGCGTTGATCACTGTGAATGCGAGGTTATGGTTCAGGGCGTTTTGATCTAAATTAACTTATCCCGGGGGATAGGGTGCGCACCCCAAAAGCCGGAAATCCTCCCGCCGGTTTCCCCCGGGTAATTTGGGAGGTAGGGAGAAAAGAAAATGGCAAAAGCGAAGAAAGCCAAAAAAGAAGTTTCTGAAGGCCCAAAGGTAATCTCAGAAATCATCATTCGGGCTTTTGATAATGCCGATGTTGCCGTGACCTTCCCGGAAAAATCAAATGTTTGGGTCCTCCGTGGAGTTTTGGCCAAAGCCCTGGACACACTTAACAAGGTTACCGTGGCCGAAGACAGAAAAAAGTGATGGTTAAATCGAGCGTGGGTGGTTAATCCACCCCCTCTTGAAGGAGGCCGCAAAATGGCCCGCATGACACGTTGGGAAAATCTGGCCCTTCAGTCAGATGTAACCCTGAACGACTCGGATAAAACTTTCACGGTCCCCACGGAGAAGCAATGGTGGCTCAAAAGCATCTACGTTTCTCTGGTGGCAAGCGCCAGCGCCGGAAACCGCCAGGTGGACGCGCTGATCACCGACGCCAGCGATAACCCAGTTTGTAAAATGGTGGCCGGGGCGGTGCAGGCCGAGAATTTGACCCGGGAATATGTCTTTGCCCCAGAAAACCCCCAGGAGGTCGCCTTTACTAATGGCCTGATGTTTCGGGCCATGCCGGCCGCCCTGGTTTTGCCCGCGGGTTACAAAATCCGGGTTTATGACAGCGCCGCCATTGACGCGACGCATGACGATATGACTGTCAACATGCTGGTGGAAGAGAGAATGGAATAAACCATGCTCCTGAAACTAAAAACCGCTCCCGCAGTCGAACCCCTCTCCCTCCTTGAGGTCAAAACCCACCTGCGCCTCGACTCCCAGAGCCTGGCCGACAATCTGACCTCTGTTCAAACCATCGCCTCCGGGAGCCATGTCATTGCCGCGGCCTATGGTCTGGTGGGGTCCTCTGTGGAGGTCCTGGGTTATCAGACCATGGTTTTCCTGGAAGCCGGAGCTTGCGGCGCGGGCGGGAGCGTAGCCGCGAAGATTCAAGAGTCAGCCGATGCCGCTACCTGGACCGACTGGAGCGGCGGCGCCTTTACCCTGGTCACCGAAGCCAACGACAACGCTACCCAGGAAAAAGAATATACCGGCACAAAAAGCTATATCCGGGTGGTGGCCACCATCGCCGGGGCCACCTGTGAATTTGGGGTGTCGGTACTTAAAATTGCCCCTTATTCCACAGAGGACACCGATTTGTCAGGGTTTATTATCACGGCCCGCAGCGAAGTAGAAAAATTATGCGGCCCTCTCATTACCCAAACATGGGAACAGTATGAAAAAGATTGGCCCTCTGGGGATCGCTTATCCATTGGCAAAAATCGCCTTTTAACCGTGGAAAGCATAATTTACACCGATGAAGATAGCGTAGAAGCCACCCTTGCCGCAGCATCATATTTGGTTGACATAATCGACACATACAAGCCAGGGGTTGTCTTAAAAGATGATTACGATTGGCCTACCGCCAACCTCCTTAAACTAAACCCCATCAAGATCACCTTCACGGCTGGTTTCGGACCTGCTGCGACAGATATTCCCGAACCCATTAAAAGCTGGATGAAGGTCTTTATCGGGATGCTTTATTACAACCGTGAACTTGCCTGGGTGTCGAACGTCAGCCAGGCATTAATTGAAATAAATCGGTTTGATGGCTTATTGACTGATTATCGAGTGTGGTGATGAAACGCGCCGGTCAAATGAATAAACGAATCATCATCCAACAAGTCGCCCTGGTCCCCAGCTCTACCGGTGCGCCTCAAGAAACCTGGAGCACTTTTGCCACTGTCTGGGCGAACGTGGAACCCCTCCGCGGCCGGATGCTCTTCGCCGCCCAATCAGTTCATCCGGAGACCACCACCAGGATCACCATCCGTTATCTCTCCGGCCTCACCCCCAAACACCGAATACTTTACGGGACCAGGATTTTCCTGCAAACCCAACCCCCGATGAACGTAGAAGAACGCAACCGGGAGATCACGCTACTTTGTAAAGAGGTCTTTTGATGAAATTATTTATTTTAATCATGGCGGCTGTGTGTATTTTTCAGATCAAAGCCATCATTAATTTAAACAAAATAGAGAAAAGGACAAGAAGGTTATGGCCATAGATGCAGGCATTCAGGGAGATAGTTGTTTGGTGGAGGAACTAAAATTCAAAGTTTCGCCTATCGTAAAACATAACATGACGGTGCGAATAAAGGTCATTGGCCTGAAAACATTACGTTTCCGCCTCTGGTGCGGCCGCCAATTATTCAAGCTCGCCGCCCGGGTGATTGGCTGCAATATCGTGATCGAAACCGAGGCTAAATAGAGGTTTTTAAAATGTCCGACTCCATCATCGTCGAAGTCAAGGGCCTTAAGGAACTCGGCGAAGCCTTCCGGCAGATGCCCGCCAGACTCCGGGGCAAACAGTTAGGGTCGATAGTGAAGGCCGGGGCGGAGGTGGTGGTCAGGCAGGCGAGGGAAAACGCCCGGGCCATATTTGAAGAACCCACCGGGGCCACTGAACAGGCAATTGTCGGTTATGCGAAGCGGGGCAACACCTCCGATGACATTACCTATCTTGTGGGCGTGACCATGAAAAAGCAATACCCTCGCAGGCGGAAGAAAGCAGCTTCCGGGGTTATGGGCAGGCATGGCAGGTCCACGGGGGGAAATTCCTGGTCTTCGTCCGGCCCCTACTGGTGGAGATTCCGGGAATTCGGGACCAGAAAAGAGGCAGCCATGCCCTATCTACGTCCCGGCTTCGAGACTCAAGCCGCCGCGGTTTTGGTATTGATAAAACAGGGACTTTTGCAGGCAGTACTATTGAACGCGAGACTGGTGCCCAAATACACGGGGGGTGGGTGATGACTATCTTAAAAGAAAGTCCAGGCGGCTACCTTGTCGCTTCTGAAAAATGCGAGAAATGTAAAGAAAAGCCGCCAGAATTTGGAATAGTCAGATTTAACGATATTTTACGCTGGTATTGCCGGGAATGCGCCAAGCAAGAAGTGAATAAATGACAAATACACGGGGGGTGGGTGATGAAAGGGTTAAAAATCGTTATCCCGATATTGGGCCATGATATGAAGGTTTATTTACCTGATGGGACCGATATAACCAAGGACCTGAAAGTATCGCGAATTGAGGTCGAAACTGTAGCGGGAGAACTAACGAGAGCTATTTTGACCGTTCTTCCAAGCGAAGTGGTGGCAGAAATTCATGAAGATGAACAGCGGTTGATATTTAAAAAACACCCTAACTGGAAATTATTTAAAGAAGCAGGTCCTCACGGCCAATGGAACTTCCCACCCCAAGCAGTTTTGGGGGATGATTTTGAGAGGGGTATTTAATGGCTTTATTCTGGGCTCCGCTCTGGGCGGTATGGGTTGTTTACACCGCCGCGGCTATTGGTGGCTTTATGCTGGGTTATTGGGGGAGAAGCATTTGACCATCGAAGCCTCCATCTACACCCGCCTATCCACTTTCGCTGGCCTCACGGCCCTGGTGGGCACAAGAATTTATGAAGATGAAGCCCCCATGCTTTGTGATTCTCCAGTAATCACATATCAATTGATCTCTGCCCCTCGTGAAGGATACACTATGGGCACCGATGGAGGTATGCCCCGCTCCCGTTGGGAAATTACCAGTTGGGCGAAAACCGTAGATGGAGGGTTGCACGGGAGAGATATTGCGAAGGCCGTCATCGCTCAAGTTATTTTGGCTATGGAGCGTTGGCAAGATATTAGTGCCGGGGTGCAGGATGTGGAAATAGTCACCGTTTATAATAAACCCCGTGACCCCGACACCCTGGAATATGGCCGGGCCGTTGACGTAAGAATCGCAGAGGTTTTTCCGTAATGCCTAATTTTATTAAACGAATTTTATGTTTTCTTGGCTGGCATCGGCAATATTTTTATAGCTGGGATATTTCCCTTGGGGGCGCATGTGCTTGTGGTAAAAAGGTTACTCCACCAGTCAAATGGCCGCGGCCTTCAGCTTACGAGCCACCAAAAGCAGAGGTCTTCCCGTAATGGCTACCTCTACCGCCCAAGAAAAGGCTTTTGAAATGAGCCAAAAGCTGTTAAGATTAAAGACAAAAAGGCCGAATTTGTTTAGGCTTTTCTGGGCCTTGATCTGCTATTTTGAGGGACTAAGGGAGGGGGAGTAAAGCACATGAAGGCGACCGAATTAATAACAGAACTTCAGAAGATTATCGAGGCCCATGGGGACTTGCCAGTGTTTACTACCTACACTGACAGATACGGCGATCTCGATGAATTAGAGATTGATAAAGAGGATTTGAAAATAAACGAAAAGAGCATATTAGAAATGGGCAATCCTAAAAGAATCACTATAAACAGCTAAACCTAACATATTCAGCATTTTGAAGGGCTGCGGGAAGGGGAGTAAACTGTATGAAATGGACCAAAGAAAAGCCGACAAAGATAGGATACTATTGGTTTTTATCAATGCGCGAAACAAAATATCCACAAGAGCCCGAAATAGTGGAAATTATAAGCCTTTTTGACAAGTTGCGAGTACGGGAAATCGCAGTTGATGATGGTTGGCTTTTGGAAAAATACGAAGAAGGTTATTGGCTTGGTCCGATTAAAATGCCAGAAAAACCGAATAACTAAAACCTAACATATTCAGACGCGCCTAACGGCCACCTCTGAGCTACCAAGCTGAGGGGTGGCCTTTTTATTTTCTGGAGGCCACAAAATGAGCGAAGCCGTTTGGAAAAATTGCAAATTCTACGCTGGGGCTTATGACTTCTCCGGCAATATGAATGCCCTGGGCCTGGATTATTCCGCCGAAACCCCGGAACGGACGGCCATGGGCGACACCGGCAAAACTCGCCTTCCTGGCCTCCTGGACGTGGGTTTTTCTTTGAATGGCAATGTCCAGCATCCGGACCCTGACCTCTGGCTATTCAATAATATGAGCCTGGCCGACACCCCGATCACCATGGCCGAAACCGGGGCCGATCAGGGCCCCGCCTTTCTCTTTCAGCCCATTTTGGCCCAATACACCCCCGGAGCCAAGATCGGGGAGGTTATGGCCTTCTCAGTCAAGGGCAGCGGTGACGGCAAGTTGATAAGCGGATCCATTCTCTACCCCAAGACCATCAAGACCGCCAGCGATACCGGAGTTATCCGGCAACTCTCCGCAGTATCGGCCACCCAAACCCTTTACGCCATTCTCCATGTTTTCGCGGTCTCTGCTGGCGACACCCTGGACGTGATTATCCAAAGTGACGCCCTGGAAGCCTTTGGGAGTCCGGAAACCAAAATCACTTTTGCTCAGAAATCGGCTATCGGCTCGGAATATAAAACCGCAGCCGGAGAAATCACCGACACCTGGTATCGGGTGAGCTTCACCATCGGCGGAGCTGATCCAAGTTTCACCTTTGCCGTCTCAATTGGGATTCTTTAGGAGGTAGGCCATGGCTGAATATGTCTTGACCGATGCCAGCGTAACTATAAATACCGTTGACCTTTCCGATCACGTCCGGCAAGTCACCATCGACTATTCGGCGGAAACCCCGGAATCGACGGCCATGGGAGACACGGTAAAAGCAAAACTCCCGGGGCTCACGGATTTTAAAATCGAACTCGAATTTAACCAGGATTATGACAGCGCCAAGGTAAATGCTACCCTCTTCCCCCTCGCGGGGGCGGCCGCCTTTGCCATCGCCATAAGGCCTGATTCCGCCGTAGTGGGGGCCGACAACCCGGAGTTTCAAGGGGATGTCTTATTGTCCAGCTATAACCCCCTGGGCGGCAAAGTGGGGGAAGTGGCCACCACCAAGGCGACTTTTGTGGGAGATGGAGTATTAACGCGGGCGACCGCTTAAGAAGGAGAAAAAGTCATGGCGGAATATGTGCTCAAGAATGCGAGCGTAGTGGTGGGGGCCGGGTCCGTTGACCTTTCCGATCACGTCCGGCAAGTCACCATCGACTATTCGGCGGAAACCCCGGAATCGACCTGTATGGGGGATGCGGCCAAGGAAAGGCTGCCGGGGCTGCTGGATTGGAAGATGGATATTGAATTTAACAACGACCATGCGGCCGGGGAAGTAGACGCAACCCTGTTTGACCTGGTGGGCGCGGCGGCTTTTGCAATCCATGTTAAGCCGGATGCCGGCGCCATTGCCGCAGGCAACCCGGATTTTACCGGCAACTGTTTGTTGGCTTCTTATCAACCTCTCTCCGGCAAGGTGGGAGAGGTTTCAATCACCAAGGCATCCTTTACGGGTGTCGGGGTGCTGACCAGAGATATCGTACCTTAAAAGGGAGGTTTTATGGCTTTAGCGAGTAGGGAGGACATTTTAAAAGCAAGGGAGCGCACCTTTAAAGATGTTTATTGCCCGGAACTTGAGGGCGAGGTGCGGATTCAAAGCCTGATGGCCAATGAGCTCGAAGAATATCAGGCCAGTAACCGGGGCAAGCCTGACAAAGAAGGTAATGTTGAAATCGTCTGGAAGGGCTCGGCGGCGCGCCTGGTGGCCCGCTGCGCCGTGGATGCCGACGGCAACCGTCTCTTTAGCGATACGGAAGCCCTCAGCTTGGGCAAGCTCAACGCGGCCCTGATCAATCGCCTCTTTGCCGCGGCCTGCAAGCTCAATGGCATCGGTGAGAAAGAAATGGAGGAGATGGTAAAAAACTCCGAACCCGGCCAAGGCGCCGGGGAATAATCGCTATGGCCTTGCGGTTTAAGATGCTCCCCTGGGAATTTGAAAGCCGCTTATTTGCCCATGAGCTCTTGGAACTGCAAGCCTTTTTTCAACTGGAATACGAAGACCGGCAAAGCGACAAACTGGCCCAAGAAGCCAGCGCCGGATCAAAAACAAGGATGACTCGGTAGATGAGTGCGCTCGGCGGCTTAGTCGTAACCCTCAATGCCAATATCGCCCGATTTGAATCGGCCATGAATCGGGCGAACTATTTAATGCATTCCAGCATGAAGGGAATGACCGGCTCGGTCCGGGGCCTGCAATCCTCTATTGATGCCCTGCCAGGGTCGTTACTCCGCGTTGCCGCCACGGTGGGGGGACTTACTACCCTATCAATGGTTTTTAAAAAAGGCATCGATGCGGTTGACGACTACCGGGTCGCCGTGGTCTCTATCGCCTCAACCCTCTCGGATATGTCCAAGCCCGGCCAGGGGGACATGAAGGAAGTCTTTGGCCGCAACAAGGTCTATGCCGAAGATATGTACCGGGCCATAACGATTGAGGACGCCAAGCATTTCGCCACTGCCAAGGAGATGATGACCGTTTACAACCGCCTAGTCCAGGGCGGTTATGCCGTGCGGCTGGATGAAGTCGCGGCCCTGGGGACCCTCACCGACAAAATCAAGCTGGCCACCAAAGGGCAGGACGCTGAGAAGCAGCTAAATACCGAAATCATGGCCCTGATGGAAGGGAAGGTTAAGCAGGGCTCTATGCTGGCCATGGAATTAAAATCGAGGATTGGGCCGGAGTGGGGCAACATCGTTCAAAAACACAAGGAGGCCGGGGACCTTCTTAGCTTTATGGCTGGTCTCTACCCCGGCCTTTCCATTGCCAACAAAGAAATCGAGGCCACCCTGGAGTCTCAGGGGTCATCCCTAAAAACTCAACTGGAGCTTTTGGCTATCGCAGGCCTGGGTGGGGCTTACGATGACATTGTGGGCTACGTTAAGGACATAAATACCTATCTCAGGGACCACGGCAAAGAACTCGCCGGAAATATTGCCACCGGCTGGAATGTGGTCAAGGACGTGGCCGGAGGTGTCTTAACCATCGTTCAGGGCATTTACGACTGGGCGTCCTGGACAATTTCTCCTTTATCCTCCTGGGTTAAATACATGAAAGAAGCCGCCAACCTACGCCCGGAAATGGGTGCGGGGTTGGCCTTGGACGTCATGCCTGGGTTGGGCGAGGGGGGTATCGGATTCGGCGGGGGCAATTCTAAGGCGATCGCCAATGAAGAATATTTAACCAAAACGGCCATGGCCCGAAACCAAAAACTTGCAGATGAAGCTGCCAAATATAAGGAACAAACCTACCGCCTCTATCTGAAAGACCTGGGCCCGACAAAAGTTACTCCCGCGGCTCACGGTGGTGGTGGCAAAGGTGGCGGAGCCGGCAAATCCATAAAAGACTCCACCAAAGACCTCGAAGTCTTCCAGAAAGTGATGGATAGCATTTACAAGTCCGCGGAAGACAACATTAAGCAGATTGACACCTTCCTTGAGAATATCGAGAAGGGGCAAGCCGATTATCTGGACCTGCAAAAGGGCCAATTTGACCAACTTGCACAACTTTCTCCGGCCCTACAGGAACAATTAGGCTACAAGCAGCAAGCCCTTGATCTTGAAAATCAGATTAATCAAGCAACCCTCGAAAAAAAGTTAATGGAATTGGAGAAGGCACACATCATTAACAAATCTATTGCTGATGAAATGCGGGGGAGGCAGGCCCTTATTAATCAGTTCAAAAAATATGATGCGGCATGGAACAAAGTAGAAAAACATGTCCATTTATTTGACAACATATTCAGTAACATCGGTAGTGGTTTCGCAAATATGATAACCGGCATTATGCAAGGAACCATGACACTTACTGAAGGAATTGCCGGTTTGTTTAATACCATAGGTAATTCTTTCTTAAATGTCATAATGACCATGCTGTCTAATTGGACTATGGCCCAAGTAATGATGATGGGCATGAATTATGCGGCTTCGGTAGGGATTATCACCAATGAGGCGGCGGTGGCCGGAGCAAAAGCCTACGCGGCTTACGCGGATATTCCTTTCATCGGATTAGCACTTGGGGCGGCTGCTGCCGCGGCGGTTATGGGGATAATGCTGGCCTTCCAGGGTAATCTGAAATCCTCGGCGGGCGGGGATTATCGGGTGACTGAAAATAGCCTCCGGGTGGTCCACAAAGATGAAACGATCCTTCCTGTCTGGGCTGCTGAGAGTTGGCGGGGTATGGTGGAGGGCAAGTCTAACCGGGGCGAACCTGGAGAAAATGGCCGGCCTACCACCGTGCACGTACAGATGAATAACCATTTTACCACCGAATTAACCCAGGCCCAGTGTGATCGTTCGGTTAATAAACTACTCAAGGCCATCAATAACAAGATCGGCAACCGCGCCCAGAGGATAGGCTAATGCAGAGGCTAATCGGAAACACTGCCTCCACCGCCCGATATTCTACCGGAGCCAACTTTTTGGACAACATTGTCTTTATTAAAAAGGACGGTCAAGGTGCTCCCGGTGACATCAACGCCGCCAGCAAACCAGCCCACCACCGGAATAAAGGTGGCGGGGCGCACCTGGCCTCGTTTGTAGACATATTCCCACAGCTCAGTATTGTCAGCCCGGAAATTAACTTTGGTGGGTTCGCCTACCAGGGCTCTGACATCGGTTTTAGTGGATTTGCCTTCTTCGATTTTGGAGACCGTGCTTGCTTCGGCAATTTGTTTATTGCCAGCCGTGGCGCAACCCAGGAAGGACACCATCACCACCAACACCAGCACCATCTTTTGCATAGAACCTCCTAATTTTTAAAGGATTTGACCCATAAATAAGCCGGAAAGTTAAAAAAGTAAAGCGGAAAAAATCATGGCAAACGGAAAGATCGTGTACCCCTCAGGAGACGCCGCAGCCATTACCTATACGTTCGTTAAGAATTACGACTACAAGCCCGATCTCGGCGACATCGAAGTCCACGACAACCAAAGGAGTTTTGACGGAACACTCAATAGTTTCGCCGGAGCCACCAAAAAATCTTTCGAGTTGGCTTTCTCTTACACACTTAAAGCCCAATTTGATTTGTTCAGGAATCTCTACCGGTTTCACTGCGCCATTGACCTGTACCTCGACGGCGACAGCGGATCGCCCGACGCCGTGGTTTATATGATGACCGCCCCCAGAGGCGGCCCGGAACCAGCTTTTTCCTCCCCCGGGGTGCCAACCTACAGCTTTTCCGTGAGGTTTGAAGAGGTATGATCCCCTCTCCCAGCGCCGACTACACGGCCCAGGAAGCCAAACTATTAGGCGGCAAGCTCGCTGTCCTGGCGACTCTGTTGCCCTATTACTGGCCCAACGGCGTCAACGGGGACGGTACTTTTACCCATTGCTCCTATGTGGCCCCGGATAGAATACAGGCTGATGAGGGCGGTTTTAGCGGGGGTGAGTGGATTTCTGAGGTTCTGACTTCTAACCTGCAGGTTTCCGTAAGCTCCGCGGCCTTTAATTGGGGATGGAATTACCCGGGATTTGACGTTTTGCTCTACTGGCGGGCCGCCGATAATACCACCGATTTAGCCGCGGAGTCATGGACCCTCGTTAACCAGGGCGATATCCTGGTCATCAAATCCTATTACCAATTCCGGGCCACCATCGAGGGGTATCGTTGCCGGACGGTTAATGCTGTGGGCGACGCGGACGCCTTCACGGCCTATGCGGTTGACGACGCCAGCAAAGCGGGTAACGCCTCCTATTTGTCTTACGCCGTGAGCGCGCACATCGCCGGGGATAATAATTGCTACATCGAAGACCTGGAACTCCTGGGGGAATTCACCATTGTTAGCGACATTGAGCAAGCGGGGACCGTAACCCAGGAAGCCCCCCGGGACTTCTCCGATTTGGTGGCCGGCGCGCATGACGGCCTGGTCCTCAATAACCGCCAGGGAAGCTATACCTGGGATGGATTCAACATCGAAACTCTGGTATTTACCCCCGCCCCTCTCTATTCTCCTAACAAAAGCTCCTTTCTCTTCGCCAACGAACCCGGCTGGTATGGAGACGGCAGCGCCGGCAGCGGCAAGAAATTACGAATCGACCTGGCCTGGGAACTCGGCGGCTTTCTCGAAGCCCCGTTCCTCTCCACCCCCTTCCTGTGGCGGAACTATACCGATCCGATCACCCTGTTTCTGGGCAAGGTGGATGAGTGGGGACCGGTTAACCGCGCAGTCGATGCTGACGGGGCGCAGTCTCCGAATACGGTCGAGATTCGGGCCAAAGATTTTATTCTTGACTGCCTGGAAAAGCGCCTGTGTCTGCCTGCCGCGGACGGCACGCCGCAGCCCTTCACCTATGGGGAATATCTTTGCAAGGCAGATTCAGTTTCCGGCTGGTCCCCCGCTCCGGTCCTTCGCTCGGCCTATTTCGAGAGCAATAATTATAACGAACTCGATTACGCGATATCCATCGGCGGCGGCGATTTCTCACTGATTACCCCGGGCATCACCGGAGATTACGCTTTCCGGGCCTCAGTGACCGGGGCCAACCAATCGGCCTATGGGGGTATCCGGCTCCCCAGCGATCAGGAGATGTTCATAACCGGGTCCCTGCGGTTCACTTCCATTCCGGATACCATCAGCAACCTCAACATGACTTTTTTGGAGATTATCGACAGTTCGGGCTCTGCCGATTTCGCCCTTTCGGTTGATAGCTCCGGGGCGATTTACTCCGGCATTGGCGGCGGAGAACAAAGCAAGTTCAATGTCCTGGGGTATGAAGACGTTCCACTGTTTTTCGCCATGTGGCTCTCCCCCACCAACCCGGGGTTTGCTTACCTGTGGATCATGGGTGATGAAGTGCTGGCCTACAAGGCTAATCTTTCCGGGGATAGCCCTATCGAGTTTCGGTTCGGAGCGGATACCGCAGGGGTGGCCGAGACCTGGACCATAGATTTTGACGATATCGAGGTTCGCAACAAATATTACAAAGATGCTTTCCGGGTGACCGGCGGACCCTTTACGGATATCGGGGCCGTTTACATTGACAATATTTCCCAACCCGACAGTCAGACGGTGGGGGCCTATACCCAGA
>Ga0265297_10005006_pt1 | contig 20818 bp, 17 predicted proteins | sample Munlanlwell13791_FD_192502 | JGI IMG/M metagenome (GOLD analysis project Ga0265297, IMG submission 192502) | Leachate microbial communities from a municipal landfill in Southern Ontario, Canada - Leachate well 137-91 | ecosystem: Engineered > Solid waste > Landfill > Unclassified | place...
CTTAGTTGTAGTCTCCAGGTCCAGCTTACAGCCCATCTCGGTAAAGAGGTCCCGGGCTTCGATCAGGTTAGAGTAGGCTTTTTTACGGATAATTGGGTCTGACCCCATTTTATCCGAAAGCAGGAACTTGGCTTCCTCAAGAAGGATGTAGGCGATACGGTACTTGTCCCCGCCGGGGTTGTTCTTGTTAGTGCGCAGAAACTTCAGACCCTTGTCCCAGGTTAAGAGAGCTTTTTTCTTGTTGCCGGATAGCCAGTAGTAGGTGCCGTTGACTTGGAGGGACCAACCGTAGAAATATTTAAAAATAAATGACCAAAACGTAGACCTTTGACACCACCATTTGGCGCGCTTTAGATATTTTCTCTTCTGATCAGTCGATAGACTAGGATTATTTATAATGGTATCCAGATAAGTTTGAGCGCCGATAGGAAATAAACTTAATATCCAGTTACCTTTATTGTGGTGAGTAGGAAATAATTTTGCCACCTCCTCGGTGGTCTCAATGGCCTCTCTATATTGTCTTCGCCTTAAATAGGCAAAGGCTAAAAAAGATAAGGCATATATTTCATGTTGGCTGTCTTTCGTTTCCTTCGCCAGCCTATAGCTCTCCTTAAGATCTTGTATAACCGCCTCGTCCAAATCCCCAACAAAAGAATGCCAATTAGCTCGTTCCATTAACGCCCAACAGATGGGCTGTAAGGCGTTTACTTCTCTAGCAATTGAAAGGAACTCTTCTGCTTCCGGAAGGTTATCTTTGAATCTTCCTAATAGCCAACTGCTCTGATTTCGGAACGCGCCGGAAACACCCAAAATCCAATATTCCCCTAAGCCTTTCAAAAGACTTATACATTTCTGTCCATATTCAACACTTTTACGAGGATCATTAAACATATAATAGAAAGAGCTAAAGAAAGTATAGCTACACCCTTCCTTTATTTTATCTCCTAGATCTTGAGCTATCTTTAATCCTCTATTTAAATCCCTGTAAGCGCGAGTAAACCAGGGGAAAGTTAACCAGACCGGTCCTCCGCAGGAATAAATGTATGAAAGCTCCAAAGTGGGCCCCAGTCTTTCGCTAATATTCAGCCCTTTTATATAGACATAAAATGACATATAAATATTTATAAAGTAATAAATCATGCCGAGCCTAAGCAGAATCCTTGGCAGAATTAGATCCTGCTCACTAGCCTTAAATCTCTTGCTGATGAATAAACCAGGCAATAAAGTATGGAACATCTGGATTACTGTTTCTAATCCTATTCCTATATATAACCTTAATGCGTTCTTTGGAAGCTTTACTCCCAATAACCCTACAGCCTCTTCCTGCAATCTTATACACTCCTCCCACTCCCCCTTGTCAAATAAAGTCTCTCCCACTCTAGCTAAAATCTTAGCTCTAGCAACACGATTTTCCCTTGGAATCAATGACTCGCAAATCTCAAAGACCCGGACAGATTCATTAAACTCCCCCGTTAGACGATACGCTTCACCCAAATTCTCTAATATACTCCTGTATTCATTTGTCTTGGTTTTATTTTGCCTTTCCAGTATTTCCTTGGCGGCGTTATAGAGACTTATTGCCAACGTATTTGCATAGGAAGTTTTCGCTTTATGCGCAGCAGGAATAGAATATTGTAACGCCTTATCTTCCACCCCGCCTTGCGTAAAGTGATAAGCTAGGTCATATATCGCAGACTCTAGGTTATCTTTATTGCGCTCCTCCAACACTTCAGCAATATGCTTATGCAGCGGAATACGTTCTTCTTCAGGAACTCTCTTGTAAAAAGCCTCTCTAATGCGGTCGTGCATAAAGAAAATATTCTCCCGTCCCGTGAGATCACGAAAGAGCAGCTGGCTTTTGATGCCGTCTTCTATGGAATTAAGGATTTTATCGCTGGGTTTCTGGGATAGCTCCGCGAGCAGGCCGAAATCTATCTCCTTGCTCATGATGGAAGCATAGGAAATAATCTGTTGGTTTTCTTCACTGAGGTCCTTCATCCGCTTTAAGACCGCATCTACTATAGTAGTGGGAAGATCTGTGGTCTTAAGCTTTTCTAACTCGTAGACGTAGTGTTCCTCCTTAAGGTAGACAACGTTAGAGTCAACCAAAAAATGCAGGAGCTCTAAGGTAAAGAAGGGGTTACCCTTGGCTCTTTCCTGGAGTTCGTTAGCTAAAGGCAAGCTACGTTCTTCTTTCTCAAGGAGTATCTGGCAGATCATGGCGGCAGTTTCGGATAGAGAGAAGGATTTCACGGGGATATTGAGAAACGATATGTTTTGTTCGGTGAGCTTTCTGATAAGTTGGGCTAGGGGATGATCCTGGTCTACCTCGTTATCACGGTAACTGACGATAAGCACGGTTGAGGTATTCGGAAGCTTTTCCGCAACCCTTGCCAATATTTCTAAACTACCGTCATCTACCCATTGTAGGTCATCCAGGAACATAAGAAGCGGTGAGTCTGGAGTACTTAGCGCTGAGAGGAAGTTAGTGACGGTAATGAGGAAGCGGATCTTCTCTTTTTCAGGCTCCAGCTCTACCAGTTTCGGGGGCTGGCCGATAAGGTCGGTGATGGTAGGTGAGATTTTGACTACCTCTCCACCGAGTTCTCCAAGCGTATTCTTAATCCTCTCGATGTGCATATCTTTATCGGCCTGAGTCAATCGCTTTATTTTATCCACATAAGCATCTATTGCTTCGGAAAAAACCTTATAAGGAGTCCTGAATTCATATTGATAACACTTGCCGCCGACAAAAATACCATTAAAACTATGGACCTGGGCGCGGAGTTCATCTACAAGACGAGATTTACCGATACCCGGCTCACCAAATACAAAGGCAAGGCTGCCCTTCCCATGTTTAGTCTGATCTAATAAGACTGTTAACTGTTTTAGCTCTTTATCCCGCCCAATTAAACGGGTATTAAAAGAAATCTGTCTTAGTTTATCAAAACGGGCTATCTCAAAATCAACTAATTCTTTGCCTCTGGAGCGCTGGTTCTGATATTCCATTAAATCAAAGATGAGCCCGGTTAAAGATTGGTATCTATCCTGAGGGTCTTTGGCGATAAGGCGCAAGACGATATTCTCAATAACCGGAGGTATTTTATTATTCAAGTTAGAAGGTGAACCAGGTATTTGAGCTATGTGCTCATGGATAAGGGTGGATATGTCAGAAGCGGTGTAGGGGAGCCTTCCGGTAACGAGCCGGTAAAAGATAACGCCTAAAGAGTAAATATCGGAACGCACATCGATAGGCCTGCGCAGGATCCCGGATGATTCAGGCGAGAGATATCCAAAGGTAGAGATAATTTCTTCTTTTTCGGTGATACGACTTATGTCTGTCAGCAGGTTATAGCCGAAGCTGGCAAGTTTAATAGTCCCTAAGTCCTGAGTAATAAGTATGCTTTGAGGCGTTAAGGCCTGGTGCAGAATACCCGCTTGGTGAGCTATATCTAATGCTGACGAGATCTGCAGGATAATATCGACAGCAGTATCGATCAATAACGGCTGGTTGATGTATTGCGGCTGATCCAGGAACTGGGAGAGCAGAAGAGAATCAAAATATTCTTTGGCGACGTAGTCCTGGCCTTCGAATTCGCCTTGAGAGTAGATCTTTAGAAGATTCGGGTGATTTAGCTTTGAGATCTGCTCCTGTTCCCTTTTAAAACGCAGGAGGGTTTCTAAGGGGCGTTGCTTGGCTTTTTCTTTTAAAAGGGTGATGAAAACGGGCTTATTTTCGGTGGTATCTTGGGCTTTGTAGAGGGCAGTTAAGGAGTCGGAACCAGATTCTTCAGTTATTTTGTAACGGCCGGCTATGACCTTGCCAAGCATAGCTGGCATTAAGCCTTTTTGGGCTCAAGCTTAAAGATGTTTGCCGAGATGGGAATACCCCGCATCTGGATCTCATCTAAAAAGGAAGGGATGTATCCCGTAGGCTGGAAGTCTCCCAATATATTTCCGTGATTATCGATACTGGCCTGTTTGAACATAAAAATGTCCTTGAGGATGATATGTGTTTCGTCGCCCATGCCGGCAAGTTCGGTTATCGCCATTACCTTACGCGTACCGTCGGAAAGACGCGCGGTATGCACGATAATATCGATAGCGGAGGCGATCATTTCCCTTATGGCCCGGATAGGCAATTCTACCCCGGACATCAATATCAATGAATCAAGGCGCGAGAGTACATCGTATGTGGAATTGGCGTGAATGGTGGTCATAGAACCGTCGTGGCCGGTATTCATGGCCTGGAGCATGTCCAGGGATTCCCCGCCGCGGCATTCGCCGATGATGATCCTGTCCGGACGCATCCTTAAGGTATTCCTGAAAAGGTCGCGGATGGTAATAGCTCCCTTGCCTTCGATATTGGGGGGGCGCGATTCCAGGCGCACCCAATGCTCCTGATGAAGTTTCAGCTCCGCGGCATCCTCAATAGTGATAATGCGTTCATTATCCGGTATAAACGCCGAAAGGATATTCAAGACCGTAGTTTTACCGCTTCCGGTCCCTCCGGAAACTATGATATTTTTCCTGGATATAACGCAGGCCTTAATGAACTCGCCCATTGACTGGTTGATCGCTTTAAGCTGGACTAATTCCTCGATCTTGAATCTTTCCTTCCTGAATTTCCGGATGGTCAAAGTCGGCCCGGTCAGGGCTAGCGGAGGAATAATGGCGTTGACGCGCGAGCCGTCGGTAAGACGGGCATCCACCATAGGCGAAGACTCATCGATACGCCTGCCGATAGGCGCGATAATGCGTTCGATTATAGTCTTGACCTGATCGTTGGAAATAAATTTTTTGCCGGAGCGCTCGACCTTTCCTTTGCGCTCCACATAGATCTCGTCTTTATTATTGACCATGATATCGGTTATCTCGGTGTCGTCAATAAGGTCTTCCAGCGCGCCCAGGCCTAAAGCTTCATCCATTATCTCTTTGACCAGATTACGCCGCACGTCAAATGACGATATCAGGCTGGCGGCCTCTTCGGCCAAAAGGTTGCCTACCATCTTCTCGGCTTTTTCCCGCAGTTCTTTAGTCTTATAGCGGTCGGTAAAGACCTTCAGGTCCAGCTTCTTTAAGTCAAGTTCATCGATCAGGCGTTGATGGATGCGCTTTTTTAGCGCTATCACCTCATCCTTTTCATCCGCGAGAGCCGGCTCGGCCATGGGCTCGGCCATCCCGACCTTAGACCAGAATTCACCGGTTTGCTGCGGCACGGCCTCTTTTAACTTAAGCGTATCTATCTCTTGATGGGCGAGGAAAAGCCCTTCTTTAAGCGTAATATCATCCACCAGCTTCTTTATCGCCAGGCTTACCTTGCTGGCCGGACTGTCGATGATCACCGGGGTCTTCCTGTTAACGGACTGAAGAACGGTTTTCTCCTCCGAAGGAATTAAGGCTATGATCTCAATGGGCAATGTGACCCTAACCTCCTGCCAGCTGATACTGCTTGAGCTTTCGGCGCGGTTGAGGACCACCTTGACCATTTTCAGCGGAAAATGCAGGAATTGCAGGGTATCGATGGACCATTTGGTCTGATAGATGGAAAGCACATCGGGTGTGACCACCATAAGTATAAGGTTGCATTCGTTCAATATGCTTATCAGCAGCTCTGAGAACGCCCTGCCCGTATCGATCACCACGTAATCATATTGCGGAGTGAACAAATTGAGCACTTGTTTAATGAATTGAGGGTCCAGATGAAGCGCATCCTGAGGCTTAAGCAGCCCGGCGAGAAAATCCACTCCCGATGAATGGGTAGTTATGAACTCTTTGACCTTTATGTCTTTTATTTGTTTTTTAAGGAGAGCGACGATATCGACGGCGGATTTAGTAGGGGTGATATCCAGCATTTTAGCCATATCACCGACGACCTGGGTGTCCAGGTCGATCAAAAGGACCTTTCTGCCCTTCTCTTTGGCCAAAGCAACTGCGGTGTTGGCCGCAAGAAAGGTCTTGCCTACCCCACCCTTAGTGCTCAGGATAGCGATTGTTTTAGCTTGAGCCATTTAAAATTATTAATTGTTGCGGAAAGCAACGGGGATCTCCACCCGCAGCTCATCCTGCTGTACTTGCTCGGGTAACGTAGGATACGGCGCCTGCCTGTAAACCGTTTCTAACGCGGCCTCATCCAATATCCTGTATCCGGAAGACTGCAGAAGCTTGACCTCTTTGAGGGTGCCGTCATAATTTATGTTGAGGCTTAGCTTCGTCGTTCCCTGCCATCCCGCGTTCTTGGCATCCTGAGGATAATAAACCGCATCGATTATCTTTTTATAGATAGTATTGATGTAATCCGCCAGCGAAGTTGAGACTCCGCCTTCAGCATCAGATCCAATGATCTCAATGTCGGCTGAAGGAGCTTCTTTTAACAGCGCGATAGCCGGCTGCGCCGGGGCTGCTTTAGCGGCAGTCGTTTGATCGGAAGTAATAATATCCGTTACTATCCTGGTTTCCGGGATAGTAAAGGCCTGGGTTGCCGTTTGTCCCGCGGCGGCATTCTGCTGTACCGGCTGGCCCCTGCTGATGATGCGGGGAGTAAGGGTAATGAATAACTCGGTATTACCCCTCTCTCCCGATCCGCCGCCTTCCCTGGTCGTTCTTTTCCTGAAGAAACCTCCGAATAGGGGAGCATCTCCTAAAACCGGGAATTTACGCAGATCTTCTTCGCTTTTCTGCTTCATTAAGCCGCCGATGGCCAGGGTTTGATTATTATTAAGATACAACTCGGTCGTTGTCGAACGCTTGCTCAAAGGATAAGCTTTGGCCGTGGGCGCGTCGGCATCGCCCAGATATTCCGCCTCTCCGACTTCACTAACCTCTACTTTAAGCTTAAGATGTATCCTGTCATCCGCCGTAATGACGGGCTGAATATTTAACTTTATTCCGAATTCCTTATACTCCACCGTTGATGACGTAGCCCCGCCGGTCTCGGAAACGGTAGTAGTAAAGGTGGGCTTTTCTCCTCCTACCAGCAACTCCGCTTCTTTGCCGCTTTGGCATGCCACATTAGGACGGGAAAGTATTTTGGCTTTGCCTTCGTTTACCAGGAGGTCCAACTGCGCTGTCAGGCCGGAACGGGTATAATTGAGGACATTGAACACGGCGGAAAGGTTGGGAGTAGTATAGCCGGGCTCAGACAAGCTTATCTGTCCTGGCCAGGTAAAACCAAGGGTAGAGGTAGCATCTTTATCCAGTTCCAAAACCTCAACATTGATATCAACGACGGCTTCCTCTTCCTTAACCTGGATAAGGTCGGTAGTCTTTTCTTTTAACGGGCCTAATGCGGTATCGATAAGCTGTTTTTCCTGCGCTGTCTTAACCGCTCCCAGTAAAAGAACTTTGCCTTCAGTCTCAACCGCCCTGGTATAAACTCCGGGCTGGTTCAATTCCTTCAGGAGGCCGTCTATCCGCGCTTTGATGTCGCTCATATCCTCCGACATGACCCGGACGCGATAGGACTGCTCGCCGTAATTATCCTTAAGCATGAACGTAGTCACGCCCAGGGCTTTAGGGGTCAACGTTACGGCATCCTCTGATACGTCTGAAATATCGACGATGCTGGGATTGCCGACTACCACGCGCGAGGGCACATTAGCCTCTATGACGCGCGTCTCACCCATATAAAGCTTAAGTTCAGTGCTGGTTTTAACATCCTCATCCTGAGCTAAAACGGTCCGGGGCAAAATAGCGCAACATAAAATTAATAGAAAGGTTATCTTCCTCACGCTTGTAAAACCTCCTCCCCACAAAGGGGCACCCGTGTAATCCTTCGCCGCGCGGCGGACACTAGCCCAATTCCGATCAGGGCCAGGCGCTATTAGCGTTGGGTGTTATTTACTCTTACTTAAAGGCACTATCTCTTTTTGCAGCCCGCGGTATATCTCGACTTTTCTGACGGGGCCGGTCTCTTCCTGTTGTTCGTCTATCTTAACTGTTCCCTTAGGCATAATATACTGTAAAAGCGCGTCCCAGCTCGCCGGCGCAATATTCTGCACTTGCGAATCAGCCGGAGAGCGCATTATAAAACGGATCTTACCCTGTTCCTGGACAAAAGCAATCAGGTTAGCTTCCTGAGGATTCAAAGCCAAAGTAATAATAGGCGCGCCTTCTCTTTTTTCGCCCTCCTTAGCATACCTGCCGCCGCCGGCTGAAGAAGCCATTCCAAGCTGCTGGCCAACCGCTAAAACCAGGACATTCTGGAAGAGCGGGACGGTCACGATCTGGGAAGCATTCTTACCGTCCGGAGTCTGCATCGGGACAGGGATCAGCCCGATGACATCGACATAATCTCCGGGCCGCATCATCCCGGCCAGAGAAGCGATATTATCCACCATTATAGAGATCGCTCTTTTCCCGACGGGAGTCGCCATAGCCAAAGATTCGCCGCTGGCCTGCTGGTTGGAAAACAATTGGTTTAAAGTCACCTGCTCGCCCTTGGATATGCCTTGGGCCGTCACCATCCCCTGTATCCTCTCAAGAGAAGTAACTGCCTTGGGCTGGATATACTGCTCGGGAATAGACTCTAATACGACCATTTTCGGCTCGATGACTACGCCTTTAGGGATATCAGTCTTAGCCACCAGGATCTGGGTCTTAGCCGCGGCCTGAAGCTGTTTTTGGGCCTGCTGCTGAATAGCAACCTGCTGCTGATCCAGATACATCTTGACCATGAACACAGTCGCCAACGCCAGTATTACACCTATTATAAGACTTAAGCGTTTTTGCATCTACTTTATCTCCCCCTCATAAATTTCTATTTTGGCCTGGCGGGAAAGCTTCTGGATAAGCTCCTCGACCCTCTGCTGCTGCTTCAAGAAGGTGAGCCCCTTCTTGATATCATCCCAGATCTCGGAAAGAGGTTTCTGTTTTCCCCCGCGCTTGGCCTCGATTTTTAGGATATAATATCCGTCCGCCCCTTTAAAATAATTGCTGACCTTGCCGACATCAAGAGAATCCGAAAAAGCGACACTGTCGAACTGCGCCGAGTTCTTACCCTTCTGGACAAACCCCATATCCCCGCCGGCCCTGGCGTTAGGAAGTTTGGAGCGCTCCTTTGCCGTCGTCGGGAAATCCGCGCCCTGCAAAAGTGTGATCAGCACATCCCTGGCTTCCTGTTCGGTGGAAACCATTATTTCACGGATCTGCCTTTCTTCCGGCTCCTTCAACTGGTCCTTAAATTTATTATAATAATCTTCTATCTCGGCGGAACTAACTTCTATCTTATTAGCTTCTTCTTTTATAAGCTCCATGACTACGAGTTCCATTTTGGCCTTTTCCAGGGCCTTCTGGATCTCTTCTTTTCTCTCCAGCCCCCGGTCCATTCCCTCCTGATAAAGCAGGATGCGGCGCACCATATCATTTTTAACGTAATCGACTTTCTGGTCTTTAGAGGTGATCTTCATCTGCGGCTGGTCGGCGGGGACAAGATTGTTATAATTATCGACCTCGTCATTCATATCCTCCAGGATCAGGGGATAATTATTCACCCTGGCGATCAGCGTGCCCCTTACCGGGACGGTAACAGCCTCTTCCTGTTTTGCGGCCGTCTTAACCGGAGACTTAGGTTTTAACAGATCGCACCCTATCAGGGTGACGCCAAGCATAACGCAGAGCACTAACAGAAATGTCTTTTGAAAACGCATCGGTGCCTCCTTATAAAGATAAGGGCGCTATTAAGCGGCCCCGTCTTTCTTGATTTCGTTGATTATCTGGACCAACAGGTCGGCGATCTTGGCGATCAGGTAAAAAAGGAAGAAGAAAAAGGCATATATTGCCAGGACCACTACCCCTTTCCATGCCGGATAACCCGGGACCTTGCCTAAAATAATAGGTATTCCGCCGACGAGGCCCAAAACCAAAAAAATCCAGGCAGCAAATTTTACCACTGCGCTGGATGTTTCTAAAAATTCTAGATGTTGTCGCATTAAACCTCCTGATTATTTTTACCACAAACCCTAAAACAATGCAAGGTTTTTTTAGTTTATAATACAGCAGCCCGTAACCGGCCTATGCTTCGCAGGACTCGGTTGACCACAAGTAAATAGCCCTTGCCCGTATCACTACGGCAAGTTATCTCTTATTTATAGAAATGTATTATAGCCACAATACCTTATAATATCAAGAAATTTTCAAATTCAGAGATAGAAACCCTCACTGATAATCGGACTAGTAAGCAGTTGTTATCTGATAATAAGTGGACAAAAACGGCTCGAATTGTGTCCGTTTTGTCCGGTCTTTTTTGGCCTGCAATCCTCTAACTTCTTAAGGTATTACGAGATATAGATGTCCACCTCTCTAGACCCGGACATTAACTTATCTGGCTGGATTTTCTACCGAGTAAATTTTCTGTACTCTAAGAAAATGCGGAGCATGGTTAATGCTCCGCATCAACTTTAGAACTTTGTGTCTCGTGGAGGACAAGAATCAGGGCCGTAACTATCTTTGTCTCGAATTTTACCATCCCGGCCATGGATAACTACTTCGGACTTTTCATTCCGCGCTGTCTTCACTGCAGAATTTATAGCTGCTCCTTGAGTTCGATGCTCAGACGTAACACGACTATTACCCTCGCCTCGCACTGCCCATCTACCATCACGTGGTACTACGTGTTGATTTTTTCCCATACCATCACCTCCTCTCCTATTGAATTTACACCTCTATAAGCAAAAACCTCCGCCTTTTTGGGCGAAGGTTTTTATTGTTTTAGAGTCGCGGATTTACTCCTTCGAACGGCACGACTATTAAATTCTTAAATAGAATATATACCTTGAAGCCTGTTTTGTCAAGGGGTTTTTAGCACTCACAGCTTGTGAGTGCTAACATGCTTAAATACAAATTTTCCTCTCAAAAGAATTAATTTTTAGCCACGGATAGAGAAACAACCTTCCCATTATTTTTAAACCATTCTTTCATATATTCAAGAAGTTCCGGTAAAGGTAAGCTATCGATATCTGCCTTTTTAAATCCATCATGCCTTAACTTTTTATCCAAGTCTGCCATAAAGTCATTAAACTGATACCATATAGTAGTTCCACTGGAGCCAGAAACACCAGTCTCATTCACAAGCCAATTGCGTACATGGAGAACAGCTACTGCCGGCTTGCCATTGTGCGAACAAACATCGGCATTAGATAAATCAGATAAGGCAGCCTTAATGCTATACTTATCTTTTTCTAGTACAAGAAATTTCTTTTGCTTAAACTCGGCTTTACCGAAAACACGACAACCGTAATCCAACCCTAACTCAAAAGGCATATTTAATCGGAAATGTTCGCCGCGACGATAAGCACGCAAATGAGATAAATCGTGTATTGCATAACGTGATTCTTTAATCAATCTTAGAATACGATCAATGCGCATAGTACCCGAGTCTACTGATTCCAACGCTAATCGCGGATTAAATCCCAGAGAGCTTACCGTAAACACAATAGGCCGCAGGGCTACATAATGTTTATCGTATGGACAGTTAATAAATATGTTCTTTGAAGAAAGTCGTGTCATACTTTAGCGTCCTTTTCGAAGGGGGTAAGAATCGCATCCATATGAATCCGCAGAACGAACACGTCCATCGGAACCGTGTATTATTATTTCTCCACGCCTGCCTTTAGCTTTATATCGACCGAACGAAGTCGCTTTTTTTTCATTATCAAACACCCTTGAAGCACGCGCATCGCCTGTTTTCCTAACACTCCACTTCCCATCATAACGAGCCACAACATGATAACTCTCTTTGTCTCGAATCTTACCATCCCGACCATGGATAACTACTTCGGATCTTCCACTACGCGCCATCTTCGTGGCAGAATTTATAGCTGCTCCCTGAGTTCGATGCTCAGAAGCGATACGACTATTGCCCTCGACTCGCACTGCCCATCTACCATCGCGTGGTACTACATGTTGATTTTTTCCCATCCGTATCTCCTTTTAATTTATTGGAAGGCTTATAAGTCAGGAATATTTAATTTCTTTGCGATAAAAACAAACATTTCAAAAAATCTTGTAACCCAAATTTACCAAGCGATACCTTGTTATACTTTCCTAATCTATTATTTTATGACTTTATCGCTGTTTTGGACAACCTTTTGTTACTCTTTCTTATATTGTTTAAACGCTGCTTCAGCGAGTATCTCAGTAACCCTGTCCATCCGCTCAGCCATATCATCAAAGACTAACTGAACATAATGCCTAGGCGCTTTAAAGGTACAGTTATACTGAATGCTATCATCCTTTTTTGGTTCTTCTGTCTTAGGAGGATCTTGTTTTCTCTTGCGGCCCCTGGGAGAATAATCTAGTTTACAAGTTATGGAGTGAAGATATGTAATTTCGATTTCTTCACCCGTTAAACTTCCCAAGTAATCCTGAAATTCCTGACGCCCGCTCTTTGAGCAATAGAATTTCTTCCCCGAAACCGCCAGTTCCCCTATATAAAGCTTATCTTCCTTATCTTGAGCAACCCAGAGGAAACCTTTGAGGCCGTTTTCTAACGTTACTTCTTGCTTCTGCCCGGGCTTAGGTTTAGGCGTAAATCTTAAAGCTCTTTCTTTATCCTTGGTAATGCAGGCCGTACATTTGGCTTTGATCTCGACAGAATTGTCAAACGGTTCTTGCTCTCCCAAGAATATCTTGCAGCGGGCACAGATTATTTTCATAACTTATCGTTCCTTAGATGCGCCCAGTTTCTATATCCAGTGCGATTTTGTATTTCTTTAAAGGTATTCCAAATATTGTACTATCCTTACGTAGACCACCGTGTACTAATGCCACTACTTTACCATCGCTATCAATAATGGGAGCACCGCTGCATCCCTTAAAATATTTATGCCCCGGGTGTTTTTGAGGAAGCTTAAATATATAATACTCACCATCCGTTTGTTCATAAAGCATATCCATAATGATAAGGATCTTTGGAATTAAAAACCAATTTTCTATGCGGGTTTGTGTTCTGCCAGAAAAACCATATTTCTTCAAGGTATCAGGGAATATATCAAATTCGACACTGCAAACTAATCTGGGAGTTTCATTTTTTATGGACTCATTTGGTTCTATTTCTTGCCACAATGGGGTCAAATCTCCCGGAACCGTTGCATATGCAAAATCAATGTCCTTAATTTCTTTGGTCTTTATATTCCCTTCTCTTAAAAAATTCATAGGTCCTATAGGAAACAATTTTGCGCCTCTTCCCGGTACAAATTTTTCCTCAATTGCCCAATTACCCTTACGGACACAGTGAGCAGCGGTAAGAATAAACCTCTTTCCAGAGTAATCAATTAAACAACCGGAAGCAGAGTTAATTGGTAATAAATTATCACCTGGTTGCACAAGGGGAATACTTGAAAGCTTAATTCTAGAAATCAATTCTTCATGATTCATATTTTTTATCAAAAATTAATGCCGCAGTTCCTATAAGAGGATCCAACCGATCCGCTTCCTGACTAGCCCATGTTTTCCACTGGCCAAATTTACTTCCAGGTTCAATCTTACCATTTTTTTGGATATACGCTGCAGTGGCGGCTTCAATATAAGATCGAATTATTTTGCTTTTATGCCAACCCATTGCTTCTTTTTCCAGCATATCGAGGAGCGCTTGTTCCTGTTGCCTTATTTTCTGCTCTTTCTCCGCCTTACGTTCCCTTTCTTCCCACTCGCGCTTTTCCTGCTCCCTTTCAAGCCTAATGGCTTTTTGCTTTTCTGCTGCCAGGAATAAACCATTAATGAAATTATCTATATGCGCCTCTAGCTTTTTTCTTTGACCATCTTTCCATTCACTGCGAGCACCGTAAGGCGTATCCTTAATGCGCAATACAAGATTCCCGTTAGGAATATAGTTATACTTATTAAAGCCATACCAATCTTGCTCTTTCTTAACGATATTAATCTTCTCATACATATCGATGGCAAATGTTTCTTCTGAGATAATAACGCAAGTGACACTCTTATAATCTTTTTCCTTTATTGTTACCTCAGCTCCTTTTGCCTCTAAACCCTTAATTAAGCTATTCATAATACTTAACGCTCGATCCAAGCTATCAGGACTAACGCGAATATCAAGACCAGTGCGTCTGCCGATAATACAGCCTTTCTCTAAGCTAGATTTATTTATACTCTTTTTTGCTTTTTCTATTAGCGGGTGAAAGACTGGGTTGGTTTTCATCAATAAAGAAACCTAACGACAGAATTATTAGACATTCGTTGTTAATGCTTGTCTTTTGCCGACATTAGCACTCTCAATTGCATCCATTAAGATATCCTTTAGATGAGCGTGCTCTTTTCTAATAAAAACTCGGAGATGATCAATGTGCCGAGGTATGCCATCAACGCAATCAACTAAAGGATCCTCAGAAATTTGACCATCATAGTCTTCAATAAATATCTTCTTGTTAACATCTGCGATGATATTTCCTAAAGTTTCTGGGCGAGGATCTTGACTGGCCATATCAACTATATACTTAAGATGTTTATCTGGATCTTTCGGTAGACGATCATTAATTTTTCGATAAATGTCAATATCTCTATCTTCAAAATGGCTCTTTGTTCCTTTTTTCTCTAAATCATAGTCCCACACTAATTCCCAATGTAGCCGTCTATTAACAATGTCCTGCCAAGCATCATACAAATGTATTTTTTCCATCCTACTTTTATCTTGAACACCACAAAGCAGCCCCCAGTCCGTAAGTCCTAAATATCTATCTAAAAATTGGCTCATATTGTCTTTAAGATTCACATCCCCCATAATCACTTGTAGCGTTTCATTATAAATTTCTTTAATCTGAATTTCAATAATTCGAACTGTGCGGTGATAATAAAGGCTTTTATACAACGTTAATCTTGATTCTATAAATAACTTAATATCATTTAAAGCTTTCTTATGTACCACAAACTTATCTTCCCTAAAATTAGAGTAAAACAAAATTCTGTCAATATTTGGTTTAGCAACCCCAACTCCAGAAAAATATGAGTCTCGTAAAACATAATCGAGATTGTCTACTGTAATAATATTAGAAAACAGTTTTCTTAACAATTTTAGCCATAATGGCCTATCGCTCTCTTCTTGCGCAGGGGGCTTTTTAATAAGGAAACAAATTTGCTCCGGAGTTAATTCTTCTTCAAAATCACCATAGGGACTTCTGCGAATTTTTTTAATTCTCTCTCCTAATCGCTGTTTTATTATTTGTTCGCCAATACTTTCATGATTAAATCCGTAATTCTCCAGATAGTTTTGATCGCAAAAATGCCCAAAAGGACCATGTCCAACATCATGTAACAATCCTGCCAATCGAACCAACTCTTCAACATAAGGTTTACTCGGACACGTCGGATCAACAACCTTAAGATTTACGTACAACTTATTAATAAATCTACTAGCCAGATGCATTGTACCTACTGAATGCTGGAATCGCGTATGTTCCGCGCTCGGGAATACCCACCGAGTACTCTGAAGCTGATAAATTTGTCTAAGCCTTTGCACCCATACATCATCTAGTATAGTGTTTTCCGCGACTTCAGATCCATATCCGTATGTAAAAGGAATACTTCCATGCACCGGATCATTTATTAATGCATTTTTGTTATTCATCCCCCCCTGCCTCCTAGCGAACTGATTAAAGCAAATCTTAATAGTAGCGACAAATACTGGAATACCTACTCACCAAATAAGGTTTTATATTCTAGCAAGGCACCGCACGGTGCAAAAATTATATCTGCCATACGTAGTAAGGCATATTAAGCATCCTAAGACTCTATCCTTACAATATGTTATTATAGTCTATAATTATAGGTTCTCAACGAATTTCGGTAAAGCTTCATAATCAATTTAAGACAGAAAAACTCTCTGTATAAAGGTAGAACGGGTTATAAAAATGGGGGCAATTGCGGGGGTAAAATTTGGAAGTTCATAACTAAACCCTTGGTCGTGATCCGATTACACACCCACAAAGACCCTCTGCCAAACAATCGGAACGAAGAAAATCAGACACCCACGGTTCACCAGTTATTCCTATCGCACAACAATTGAGGCGAAAAGTCTCAGCTACAAGATAGATCGTCGCAAGTAGAGCGCCTGCATCCAACCATACAAGACTCTCCCCGTTTGCATACTTGGACATTGTTCGATCAAACTGACCTACTAGCCAAATAAGTGTCCCCTCACCGAAAGGGAGAATTTTGTCCACCTTCTTGAGCAACGAATTGAGTTTTATCTGATTGGAGACATTAACTCGTGCCAAAGCATGCCCATAGGGATCGTACAAGTCGACTGTGGGCTTTTTCTTTATATGACGAATTATTAAGAGATCCACCGGATGCCTTCCTCCGCCTGAAGGTACAGACCGATGTTGCCATACAAATCCACTCTCCTCCTTACAGGTGCTCTTGATTTTTGCCACGTACCAAAGCAATAAACTCAAGGAATGCATAGAAAGCGCCCCCCATTCCCTCCGAGAAGAGCGAGAGTCGAGCACCCTAAAAAAATTCATCTTGTAATAGTCTTCTGGCTTGGGAAGATAGAAAACGTTTGTAATGGGATAGCGGAACTCGCGAGGGCTTCGTTCATGTCCTTTCCGATAAGGACTATTGAGTCTAATATGCTTCATAACCAAGCTCAACCATAACTTGTTGATGTTTAAAACAACCTCTGCAGTTTCCGCACGCGTATTCAGAAACATGGCAAGAATGTGCCCAACTAAGCACTGAGATATCGATTCCCGATACTTTAACCAACTCAGCTGAAGACATCTCAATAGCAGGCGTAACTACTTTTATTGTACCCTCCTGAATGGCCAAGACATTATTTATTTGTTTAAAGAAATCTTCCGAGCCATCTCTATGTGTGGCATCGGTCTTTACAGAACCAAAGAGAATCTGATCTACGTCATCTCCCACAGCTTTCATCGCCGCAACAGTCAATAAGAATTGGTTCCGAAAAGGCCACCATTCGGAAACAGGCGCCATAGAACTTGGTGCGCGTCCAGCCATGTCTCCAGAACCCAAACTGGCACAATCAACTTTGATGATTTCTTGATGTAGTTGAAGAATCGCACAAACTTGACTGGCGGCTCGAATCTCAGCGGAAGCACTAAGTTGACCATAGTCAACGGTATATGCAACTTCTGATCGCTTCCAAAAAGCAAGAGCAATAGAATCAATACCTCCAGACAATAAAATAGCTGTCTTCATATGCGCATAATTGTCCAAATAGTCTTGTAGATTGCCGTGCATAAGTCATCCGTCATAATACATCCGGCGCCTTCTATCATCTTAAGTCGTTCCTTAGGTTCAGAATTAACATAGACAATCACTGGTTTCCCTTGAGCCTTAGCATATCCAATTTCGTAAATCGTACCAGAATCAAGTCCGTCGAGACAGGCCAAGACAACGTCGCATTTTTTTAGTCCAGCCATATCAGGACCATACACCTCTTTAGCAGAACCAGTCCCAGCTTCATGTAGAGGAGAAAATACACCAACGCCAGATCCCAAAAGTGCATCTCGTACTTCCTCGATGAGCCAACGCTGACCAATATTGAAGAAAGGACCGGCTAAATAAACCTTTTTCTTTTTCTGTCTATACTTCGAACTCCCCATAGCCACAGGTCGAAACTCATTAGCTTTTTCAAATCCTTTTGGTATTGGCAACGACCTATTGCTACAATAGTACGCTGTTGCCTTTGAAGCAAGATGACACGCTTTCACCGGTGTTAGCCCTAGCTCGGCCCATCCGTAAGTGAAAAAGGCAGCAAATACATCCCCAGAACCCAATGGCCAAACAAAGTCGGTCTCATATGCAGGGACATTGACTAAGCCTTTTTTGTCAGCTAAAACACATCCCCAAGGTCCACGCTTAATGATAACTATCTCTGCTTTCTCTTTTTTTCTTAATAATTCCGCCAACTCGGCGGGACTGCCTTTACGACCTAAGAGCAACATTGCCTCTCGCCGGTTAGCAATTACGGCAAGCTCTCTAGCTTGTGACCCATTTTCTGCGAATGGTTTCGGATAAATAGGAGACTGGGGATCATATACTACTTTATCCCCATGAACGATAGCACTACCCTCAATAAAACCGAAACGAAGCACTTTAGAACCCTTGACAATCAATGGTTTAGTGTCTGGAATTGCTATTGGATGGGGCCAGATGTGCGGCGTAGAAAACCCATGGAAGTACGAGAAAGCCACGGTTGCGTCTGTCTTGCCGCAAATAAGATCAAAACCAAAACTAGATGCAATGGCTTGAACGTTTAACCGGTCACTTTCGGCTACAAAAGAAGAGAGACGAACTATATTTTTGCAACACAAGGCTAAACTTACTGCTGCACGGAGTCCAGAACCATAAATCTCATGCCATTCGGGGTAAATACAATGCTCAATATATGTCCCACCGGTAATCTCAAACATCACATACTACTGGGTCTAATTTCGACATCACAATGCCCACCGCTAATTTTCTTTACTAGAGCAACATATTTGAATCCTCGTCGAATACATTCCAAAATTTTCGCCATCATTGTTGATGTAATCGAACCGGCTATCTCTCCGTTCGCCGTCATCGCAACAAGCGATGTTCCCCGGAGTTCTATAGACAAAATCTCCCCTTCTCTAAGATGAGGAACTACTTCTGGATTTGGAGAATTCAAAACTGTTTTCACGATCAACGTTTCACAGGTAACTTGATCATTACCACCACCCCCACCACCACCTATACTACTGCCTCCAGACATAGCTTTTTCCTCCTTCTTTATTTAAATTATTCATACTGCCTCTTAGTATATCTAAGGCGAAACCTTGCATTTGTCTCATTTGATCCCATATTACAGCATCAAGCAATGACAGCCTAACGCTTAATGCTCTTGCAAACTGGACAAGTCTTGTCTCTAATAATAAGTAACAATTAGTTGGACTCTCAGACAAACGGAATATTCCAGCCAACACACCTGCGCGATAAACATGTATGTCAAGAATCGCCACGCGGTCACTATCAAGCCAGTTTCGAGTAATCCAGGATGCCGTTTTCAAACCAATACCGGGAAAAGTCAACAACCACTCCCGGAACTTCAAATCATCATCAGCCGGAGCAATCTCCTGCGACAATATACGCAGCGCATGCGATAGATAGCGACTACGCTGCCGTGGATATCTATATCTTAAGTGTTTCTCGTGAATAAGAAAAGGCCGACTTAGTACATCGAGAAAATCGGCTTCACTCGGTGTGCCTTGAAGCATCCCCTTACTGCGAAGATTCTGGAAAGCCGCCAAGCCAACTTCAGATCGCATGCCGTAACCGCCAAGAAGACATGCAGCAACTTCTTCTTTAAGCGAATCTCCAATTCTATGCCGCCATGGCTTTCCTCCTTCAGATACAAACCAAACTTGCGTTGCCCAGAAAGCTGGAGAAAAAACTTCATCAAACCGTCCCCACTGTACCTTATCAATGAGTTGTTCATTACTATTAGGCAAATTAAGAGTCCGAAGCTCTCCAGAAATTAGAGCGCGTACAGTTTGAGACATCTGATATCCTATTTAATCTTCATTTAGAAGCAGACACATTAAAAAAGGCAGCTCTCAAAAATTGAGGGTTGCCTTAAATTTTATTATATGGAACCATTTACCACCTCTTTATAATGGAATTATTCTACATCATCTCTTTCCCATTGTAAATCATTTTTTGATTCGCCTTGTCACATATCACGAGAGGTGATCCCTATTAGGCGGCCCAGAAATGTGGCGCGACAGAAAAACTCTCTGTATACAGGTAGGATATAAATTTAAGGCGCACTTTTAGGGATATTCCGAAAGGGACACTATCTACCTTGGGGTTAGGTACACTTTCCAGATTGTATCGGAAAGCGTCTGCTACTATTAGCGTTGCCTTCTATATCGTTTTTACACTCTTGCTTGAGAAAAGATTGCTAAACATGATTAGCTGGATAAAAGTTTATACAACTCAAACCAGATTGCGTACATGGCGTAGGTATCAAGTCCACAGTAAGTTTTCAAATCGCTGACGGCCTTCTCTTTCTCTGTTTCACCAAAAGAACCATTCGTAATCTTATTCCAAGTCTCGGCCGCAATTTCTCCCCCCTGTATGGCAAGTTCTTTGTAGGATAGTTTAGGAACGAGAACTGGTAGGATTCTTTTTATCGAAGAACCACCCCTAAAATCTCTATGGACATGGTATTGTTTTTTAAAAATATCTTCTAAGTCATAGAGACGAGCCTTCACAGAATCCATAAACACCTTTGTTGCTGGAATTCTCACCGCGATTTCATCGTTTCTCCCGCACTCAAAGCTTTTATGCCAAACAATAATACTCCCAGTTTTTCCTATATGATTTTTTAAAGAATCGGCAAATGCCTTACTTGGGTCACCAGGAGTAATATGTAAAAATTCATAGTGTTTGGGATTACTTTCCGCAGATTCTAAAATATGAACTGAATATTGAAATGGTATTTGGTTATGAGGAGAAAAACCATCAAAGCGAGGAATCGCCGCCGGGAAAGTTTCGTAATCTAAAAAGTGAAAAGGGAAGGTTAAAATTTTAAACTCCTCTGCGATTTTTTCTTTATCAACCAAAACTTTATTGGAGACATAAGTAGCAACTTGGCTTTGTTGAATATCGCTTAGCTTTATATGCGCTGGAATCTTATCAAGATGGAAAATATTGCTATCTACCAGCTCTTTGAGCTTCGCTTTACTGTTCCCTATGCGCGCAATATCGTGGACGCTATATTCTGGGACATCGGGGTTGGCATATTTAAATGTCGAGCAATGGTTTGATCTACCTTTGTAGATGCAGCAACAGAAACCTTTTGGTTCTGAATCCT
>Ga0265297_10005007_pt1 | contig 20810 bp, 18 predicted proteins | sample Munlanlwell13791_FD_192502 | JGI IMG/M metagenome (GOLD analysis project Ga0265297, IMG submission 192502) | Leachate microbial communities from a municipal landfill in Southern Ontario, Canada - Leachate well 137-91 | ecosystem: Engineered > Solid waste > Landfill > Unclassified | place...
GCGACCAATCCTGCTCTGGCTCCGGCTTCAATCGCCATGTTGCACAGCGTCATCCGGCCTTCCATCGACAGTTCCCTGACCGCTGAACCGGTATATTCGATCACATAGCCGGTACCGCCCGCCGTACCGATTTTACCGGTAATTGCCAAGGCAATGTCTTTTGCCGAGGCGAATTTGGACAATTCGCCGTTGACCACCACTTGCATGGTTTTGGACTTTTTCTGCGGCAAGGTTTGGGTCGCCATTACATGCTCGACCTCGGAAGTGCCTATGCCGAAAGCCAATGCGCCGAATGCGCCATGCGTAGCGGTATGGCTGTCGCCGCACACCACGACCATGCCGGGATGAACAAAACCGTGCTCAGGCACAACAACATGAATTACGCCGTTGTTCGGATTGGACATGTCATACAGATTTAAGCCGTTCACGCGGCAGTTGTCAGCCATGGTTTCGATCTGTTTTTTTGCAATCGGATCGGCAATAGGCAAGTTGCGGTTTTTGGTCGGTACGCAGTGATCCATTGTGGCGAGAATGCTGTGCGGATTGCGCACCTTGCGACCCGATAAGCGCAGGCCTTCAAAGGCCTGTGGACTGGTAACTTCATGCATCAAGTGACGGTCAACATAAAGCAAAGGAGCCTGCCCAGCCTCATCAACGACAAGATGGCTGTCCCAGATTTTTTCATACATGGTCTTTTTCATAGCGTATTCCAAAGCGTGCATAACGACTCTACATTGAGCGTATGGCGTGTTACAGGATCAATCAAAAGCATAGCAAGACTATGCGTAACTGTATATTATCCTCTAAAAGAGAGTTGGTTTGCAATTTGCTAGAAGATACTCTCGCAAATAGACTTGCAATGCTTGTTATTCCTGTTGCGTTGCACTGTTGAAGGCACGAGGACGCTCGGATACCATGCAACTGAATGTGCGCTAACTTCAAGTCATGGTTAGCACTTTTATGATAGCAATGGCTGGTTTTTCCAGTCGTCACAGAGATAGGATACTTTGGTCATTTTTATCCCGAAAACCGCCGTGTCCGAGGAGTTCGTAAAGCCTTTAAACAGGGCATGGCAAACGGGATTGAAGCTTATGAATTTTTTGCCGGCGACTTGATGGGAAGCATTTGTAGAAGCCGGTTATCTGATTGCCGCAAATAAAAAACGCCCCTTGCGGGGCGTTTTTGTGCCTGCTGTAAAAAGGGCGGCTGGATAGTCGCCCGTAATTCTTACAAGCTGTAGTACATGTCGTATTCAGCAGGATGTGTGCTCATACGGATGCGGGTTACTTCTTCCATTTTCAAACTAATGTAGCCGTCAATTGCATCATTAGTGAATACACCGCCGCGCGTCAAGAATTCACGATCATTGTCCAGAGCGTCTAATGCTTGGTCGAATGAGTGGCAAACTTGCGGAATGTTTCTAGCTTCTTCCGCCGGTAAATCGTACAAATCTTTATCCATAGCATCGCCAGGATGGATTTTGTTTTGAATGCCGTCCAAGCCAGCCATCAACATTGCTGAGAATGCCAGATAAGGGTTTGCAGTGGAGTCAGGGAAGCGAACTTCGATACGACGGCCTTTTGGGTTGTTGACAAAAGGAATACGGATGGAAGCTGAACGGTTGCGTGCAGAGTAAGCCAGCATAACGGGCGCTTCAAAGCCTGGGACCAGACGTTTGTAGCTGTTGGTTGATGCGTTGGTGAAAGCGTTTAATGCTTTAGCGTGTTTGATGATACCGCCGATATAGAACAGAGCAGTTTCAGATAAGCCGCCGTACAGGTTGCCTGTGAACAGGTTGACGCCGTCTTTAGCTAAAGATTGGTGCACGTGCATACCGCTGCCGTTGTCGCCAACCAGTGGTTTAGGCATGAAAGTTGCTGTTTTGCCGTATGCGTGTGCAATGTTGGCAACGACATATTTCAGTTCCAAAACTTCGTCGGCTTTTTTAACCAGTGTGTTGAACCTTACGCCGATTTCGCACTGACCAGCCGTTGCTACTTCGTGATGGTGAACTTCAGTAATTTGGCCCATTTCTTCCAGCGTCAAACACATTGCAGAACGCATGTCTTGGAAAGAATCAACTGGAGGTACAGGGAAATAGCCGCCTTTAACGCCAGGACGGTGACCGGTGTTGCCGTCAGGATAGACTTTTTCAGAGTTCCAGCCCGCTTCTTCTGAATCGACTTTGTAGAAAGATCCGCTCATATCGGTGCCCCAACGGACATCGTCAAAAATGAAGAATTCGTTTTCAGGGCCGAAGAATGCTGTGTCGGCAATGCCGGTTGATTTCAAGTAAGCTTCTGCACGTTTGGCGATAGAGCGCGGGTCGCGTTCGTAACCTTGCATGTTTTTGGGTTCAATGATGTCGCAACGCAAGATTAAGGTGTTGTCATCAAAAAAGGGGTCCATAACGGCAGTGGATGGATCAGGCATTAAGATCATGTCTGATTCATTGATGTGTTTCCAGCCTGCAACTGAAGAACCGTCAAACATGTTACCTTCTTCAAAGGTATCTTCATCAATTGAATGGGCAGGGAATGTTACATGCTGCTCTTTACCACGAGTGTCACAAAAACGAAAATCGACGAATTTTACGTCATTTTCCTTGATCAATTTAAGTACTTTTTCTGCGGACATTTATTTTGTTTCCTGAGATGAGTTATATGGGATCAGCGTATATGCCAAACACTATAACGATACCATTTTTTTTAATGGATTAGCCACTAAAAAAACGAAGCGTAATAATCGGTGTTTTTAAGGGGAGGATCAGTAAGTTGGTTAATTGCACTGCTGTGGTGCCTAAGCGTTTTGCAATGCCCAAAATGGGTGCGAATTATTTTTTTGCTTTGTTATGTGATTAGCAGAGCATTTAAATTGCTGAGTTTGAGTAAGTGTTTTAACTTATTGAATGTAAAAAAAATAAAACTAGTATGTTTAAAGTATTGTTCCTCAGGAAATATTGTAAAAATGTAATTGGCATTGCATTTGCATGGAGTTGTTTAGGGGAATTTGCACTTAATCAATTATTAAGGATTTTTATTTATGAAGAACCATCCAAACAATAGTCGTTTTGAACTAAAGCCGTTGGCTTTGGGAGTAGCTTTAATTATCGGTTTCGGTACGGCTCAGGCAAAGAGCCTGACTGAGGCCAGCACTTTGCTTGAGACGGTGGGTGATCCTAACGAAAGCAAGTTCATGAAAGACAATGGACTGAAAATTGGCGGTTGGGCCAACGCAGGCATTACTTATAACGCGGCTAGTCCCGACAATAACTTCAACGGTCCGGTGACTTTCGCCGATCGCTCCGGCGAATTTCAGTTGAACCAATTAAACCTGTTCGCGCAGCGTGCCGTCGCGGCCGAAGGCGATGCCTGGGATTTCGGCGGACGTGTGGATGCAATGTTCGGTACCGATGCGATTTTCACCCAGGCATACGGCGTGCCTGCTTTCGATGTCAACACCGGACAGCCATTGAACCGGAGCCATTGGGACCTGAATATGCTCGGCAGCAGCGACAACCGCTTTTACGATATTGCGCTGCCACAGGCTTATGCCGAGATTTACGCCCCGCTAGGCAATGGACTGAATATCAAGGCCGGCCACTTCTATACACCGATCGGCTATGAAACGGTTCCCGCCCCGGACAATTTCTTCTATACCCATGCCTACACCATGCAATATGGCGAACCGTTCACTCATACCGGGGTGATGGGCAACTACACTGTCGACAAGAACTGGGCGGTGATGGGCGGTGCAGTGACCGGCAGCGCCACCGGTGGTTGGGATGGCGGCTGGGATAAACAGTTGGGCAACTGGGCGGGCCTGGCCGGCACGACCTGGACCAGCGATGACAAGAACACCTCCGCGAATGTTAGCGGTACCTATGGCGGCACGTCTGAGCACAGCAGCCAATCCTGGGGCTTATACAGCTTAGTGCTCAAGCACAACATCACCGATAAAACCCACCTGGTTTTGCAGCATGACCATGGCTACGCCAACGGCGTCTTGCTGGGCGGTGCGTCTACCGATACCGAATGGTACGGCATCAATTCGCATTTAACTTATGACGTTAAGGACAACCTGACGGCGGGCATTCGTGCTGAATGGTTCCGCGACCAGAACGGTTTCAGGGTCTGCTCTCCGGCCCGTGTCGCCGCGGCGACCAACGGAGCAGGTAACAGTTACGCTCTTGGTGATCAGCCTAACAACAGTACTTGTAACGCTGCCAGTTATTATGCCGTTACCGCAGGGCTGAACTGGAAGCCGATGAAATGGCTGAACATCCGTCCGAACGTGCGTTATGACTGGGTCGATGGCACCGTTGCCGCGACCGGCGGCCAGTATCGGCCTTTCGGCAATGCCAAGCAGGACCAATTCCTGTTCTCGACCGATTTCGCAGTCAGCTTTTAACGCAGCTTGATAGAAACATCAAGGTCAGCGCTTTAAGCGATGCAAGAGCAAAGTAGAGTGTAGCAAGGTAAATATTCTACTTTAAGCTGGATTTTAAATTTATAAAAGAGGCTCAAATGAAACTGATAACTGCTGTTGTTAAACCCTTTAAGCTCGACGATGTTCGAGAGGCGCTTTCGGATATAGGAGTTTCCGGGGTAACCGTCACTGAAGTAAAAGGTTTCGGTCGTCAGAAGGGGCATACCGAGCTTTATCGCGGCGCTGAATATGTGGTTGATTTTTTACCGAAGGCCAAAATAGAAGTGGCAGTGGCTGACACTATGTTGGAACAGGCCGTAGAAGCCATTACCAAGGCAGCCAATACCGGAAAAATTGGGGACGGTAAAATTTTTGTAACCGATTTAGAGCAGGTTGTCCGGATTCGTACCGGGGAAACCGGCGAAGAAGCGCTTTAATATCAAGGGGGAACTATGAAACAACTTTTAACTACCTTTATCCTGATTGCCTTATTCGGTTACGCGGGACTTTCTTTTGCGGAGCCTGCCGCGGCAATTACGGAAGCTGCCGTGTCGGCCGTTCCGGTAGCGACACCGGCGCCTGAAGTCAACAAAGGCGACACAGCCTGGATGATGGTTTCAACTCTATTGGTTATCATGATGGTGGTGCCCGGCCTGGGGCTGTTCTATGGTGGCTTAGTGCGCAGTAAAAACATGCTGTCGGTATTGATGCAGGTAATGGTGGTGTTCTCAATGATTGCCGTGCTGTGGGCCATTTACGGCTATAGTCTGGCATTCGGAGGCGAAGGCCTGATCATCGGCAACTTTAGCAAGGCGTTTCTAATGGGCGTAACCCCCGATTCTCTCGCGGATACTTTCACCGATAACGTAAAGATCCCTGAGTTTATATTTATTGCTTTTCAATCCACATTTGCAGGTATTACCTGCGCGCTGATCGTCGGTTCATTTGCCGAGCGTATCAAATTTAGCGCGGTATTGTTGTTTTCCGTCATCTGGTTCACGTTTAGCTATTTGCCGATTGCCCATATGGTCTGGGGCGCAGGCGGTTACCTGTTAGGCAAAGGAGCGCTTGATTTCGCCGGCGGTACAGTTGTGCATATTAACGCGGCCATGGCAGGTCTGGTAGGCGCTTATATGGTAGGCAAACGCATCGGTTACGGAAAAGAGGCGATGACGCCGCATAGCCTGACGTTGACCATGGTAGGCGCCTCGCTGTTATGGGTAGGCTGGTTCGGCTTTAACGCCGGATCTAATCTTGAATCCAACGGCGGTGCTACACTGGCTTTCATCAATACCCTGCTGGCGACTTCTACAGCTGTTCTTGCCTGGTCGGCGGGCGAAGCCGTAATCAGGGGTAAGGCCTCAATGCTGGGCGCTGCTTCTGGCGCGGTGGCCGGCTTAGTGGCTATCACCCCGGCTTGTGGTTCGGTGGGCCCTATGGGTTCTATCGTTATAGGATTGGCGGGCGGTTTCTTGTGTTTATGGGGCGTCAACAATCTTAAGAGGATGCTTGGCGCTGACGACTCGCTTGATGTGTTCGGCGTGCATGGCGTAGGCGGCATTGTCGGCGCGCTGCTGACCGGCGTGTTTACCGCTCCCGGCCTGGGCGGCACAGGTGGCGAGGATTTCTCCATTGGCAGCCAGTTGCTGATCCAGGCTGAAGGCGTGGCTATCACCATTGTCTGGTCGGGCGTGGTGTCCTATATTGCATACAAAGTTGTCGGTATGCTGGTCGGCCTTAGAGTCAGTGAAGAAGTTGAACGCGCTGGGCTGGATGTCTCCAGCCATGGCGAAACCGCATATCACATTTAGTTTCATGGCGAACTTTCCTTAAAGATAAATCTTTTCGGGTAAACAACGGGCTCACTGTACAGTGCGCCCGTTTTTGCGTTTGAAGAAAAATAGGAATGGGGAAACAAATACATCAGTTCGTGTTTTTATCAGGCTCGTTATACCCAAAGGGCATAAGTTTCGTTTGAGCAGACAAGCTGCTCAACTCAGCTTTAATTGTATGTTGATGGTTAATTCACTATGATTGCGGTGGATATTTTTAATACTTTTTGCAACTTGACTGAGAGATAACATGAAACTAATAACAGCGATCATTAAACCGTTCAAATTGGATGATGTCCGAGAAGCATTATCTGAAATTGGCGTTGCTGGCGTTACTGCAACAGAAGTAAAAGGCTTCGGTCGTCAGAAAGGCCACACCGAATTGTACAGAGGTGCCGAGTATGTAGTTGATTTTTTACCTAAAGTTAAACTGGAAATCGCTGTTTCTGATGATGTTCTGGATAAAGCCGTCGAGACGATCGTTAACGCGGCCAATACCGGCAAAATCGGCGATGGAAAAATATTTGTATCAAATTTAGAGCAGGTTATCCGTATTAGAACGGGGGAGACCGGCGAAGATGCCATTTAGGCGCAAGGAAAAAAATGTTATCTATAATAAATAGAAGGCTGGTTTCAGGCCTCTTACTGTTACCCGATCTTGCCTTTGCGGATCAATTAAACCAGGCCAATACGGCTTGGGTTTTAACATCGACCGGCTTGGTTTTGTTTATGACAATACCGGGCTTATCGTTGTTTTATGCCGGATTAGTTAGAAGCAAAAACGTGCTGTCGGTATTGATGCAATGTTTTGCGATTACCTGTCTGGTTTCCATTCTTTGGCTGGCCGGCGTTTACAGTTTTATTTTCGCCGACGGCGGAGAATTGCAAAAAGTCATCGGCGGCGCTTCCAGGGTATTTCTTTCTGACGTAGGGACCGCATCGTTAAAAGGCACTATTCCCGAAACAGTCTTTTTTATGTTTCAGATGACATTTGCGATTATCACGCCCGCATTGATAGTCGGCGGTTTTGCCGAACGGATGAAGTTTTCGGCGATGCTGTGGTTTAGCGGTTTATGGTTGATTGTTGTTTATCTGCCGATATGCCATTGGATGTGGGGTGGCGGCTGGCTGGCCGATTTGGGCGCGATGGATTTTGCCGGCGGTATCGTTATCCACGTTAATGCCGGTGTTGCGGCTCTGGTCGCGGCGTTGGTATTGGGTAAAAGAAGAGGCTTTCCCAACACTGCCATGCCGCCGCATAACATGACCATGGTGGTTACCGGGGCGGGCATGCTGTGGGTCGGCTGGTTCGGGTTTAATGCCGGCAGTACCTTAACCGCAGATGGCCGTGCCGGCATGGCGATGCTGGTGACGCATATCGGTGCGGCTTCCGGCGCTTTAACCTGGATGTTTATAGAGTGGAAGCGTTTTAGCAAACCCAGCGTATTAGGTATTGTGACTGGCATGGTCGCAGGTTTGGGCACCATCACTCCCGCTTCCGGCTTTGTCGGCCCTTTCGGCGCGCTGGTGATTGGCATTACCGCCGGTGTTGTATGCTTTTACGCTACGCAGTATGTAAAACGTACCTTGAAAATCGATGATTCTCTGGACGTGTTTTCCGTTCATGGCGTAGGCGGCGTGACCGGTTCATTGCTAACCGGCGTTTTTGCGGCAAGCGGCTTGGGTGGACTCGGTTTTGCTGAAGGGGTTTCAATCATGGATCAGGTCAGCGTTCAAGCCTTGGCGATTGTAATTACTGCGGCCTGGAGTGCATTATTCAGTTATCTGATTTTAAAATTACTGGATAAGTGGATAGGCTTGCGGGTGACCCCGGATGAAGAAGTGCAAGGCCTGGATACCGTTCTGCATGAAGAGACCGGTTATCTTGATTTGTAGAATCGTTTGCTAGTATTCGATCAAAAAGGCGGCTCTTCAGGTTCTGAGGGTCGCCTTTTTTGTTTGTCGTGATGGCTATTATCCGGTTTTTAAATCTTTATTTATCTGCCCCGCTGTGCTCGGAAAAACAACTACACCTGTAGAGATTTTTTACCCGCCGGGCGAAGAGATAAGGTGCCGGGTTTTAAAATACGATGAGTATATAATGGCAGCAAGTTAACGCGAATCAGGTGACAGGGTTTATGAAAATTCGACGCATACCCACTAAAATAAAAATAGCGGTTCTTATAGCGGGCAGTCTTCTGGGCATCTATGTCCTGTTGGGCTTTTACTTGTTGCCGATGCTGGTAAAGTCGAAACTGCCGACGCTTATTCAGCAGCAAACCGGCAGGAAAGCGTCTGTTGCAACAGTCCGGTTCGATCCTTTTTCGTTAAAGTTGAGCGTGCAGGAATTTGCGCTGCAAGAACCGAACGGCGAGCAGTTTGTCGGCCTTGATGAGCTCTTTATCGATATCAATGGGCTGGAATCCATCGGTCAGGCGGCTCTGGTTATTGATAACATGTCGCTGAACAAGCCGACTGTCCGTATCGCCAGAGATAAAGAAGGAGAATTCAATTTCAAAGACCTGCTCAAAGACAGCGGCGAAGCCAAGCAAGATGACGATAAAATTTTCCCGGTAAACATCGCCAAGCTGTCGATAGCCGAAGGCAAACTGGACTGGGAAGATGCGCATTTTAGCAGTCCAGAAAAGGAGACTGCTTATCCGATCAACCTCTCTATTGAAAACTTCACGACCCAAGCGGAAAAGCAAGCCAACTTAGGGTTGTCGCTGGAATTAAGTTCAGGCGGCAGGCTGGATTGGCAAGGTGCTATTAGTCTTAATCCGCTGTCTTCATCAGGGCATGTCAAACTGGAGAAAGTTCAATTGCCGAGAATACAGGCTCTGGCCTTGCAAGATCATGCACAACTGGATTTACAAGGTTATGAACTGCTCGAGGCCGATTACAAGGCCGATTATGTTGACGATAAATTTAACGTCAGCCTTAATCAAAGCAAGCTTGAACTACACGATTTTCAGGTTTCAGCAACCGCGCATGACAAACCGATGATTAAAATGGCTAGTTTTTCGGTTCAAGGAATTGGTTTTGATCTTAAAAAAAATGAACTGACGGTCGAATCAGTTTCTGCAAATAATGCTGATTTTGCTGCATGGATGAACCCGGAAGGCGTTTTAAGTTATCAGTCCTTGTTGCCGGATGTAAAAGCTGAAGAGCCCTCTGCTGAGCCGGCGAATAAAACACCGTGGAGTATCAAGGTCAATCATATCGGGCTGAACAATTGCGGGCTTACCTTTGAGGATCGGACCCTAAAAAAACCTGTCACCATTACCGCCAAGCCTATCAATTTTCAGCTGACTAATTTCAGCAATGATGCCGGTGCGAGCCTGCCTTTTCAGCTTAGCGCCGGGTTAAATGAAACCGGTTTGATAAAGCTTGACGGCAACACCGTTATCGAACCTTTATCCGCGCAGATAGCCGTTGATGCCAAAGATATTGGCTTGGAAAAATTCCAGCCTTATGTCGATCAATTTGCCCGGCTGGATGTCATCGACGGAAAGCTGGCCGTTGACGGCAAGGTATCTATCGCCAAATCAGCGCAGGACGAGTTGGATATTAAGTTTGCCGGCAATACCGAAATCGCCGATTTAATCACCCGCGATCAGCTGAAAAACAAGGACTTTATAAAATGGGAAAGTTTAAAGCTGAAAGGCATTGATGCTGATTTGCCGGCAAATCGATACAGCGCTAAAACGCTGATCATTAATAAACCCTATGTCAGAGTCGTCATTAAAGTAGATAGGACCAATAATTTTGACGACATCATGATAGCGGATAAAAACGTTAAGAAAGATGAGCGGAAGGCTACCGTTAAAGCCGCTAAAAACACCCAGTCAGAAGTTAAGAAGACTGAATATAAACTGGGTAAGGTTCAAGTCATTGACGGCTCTTCCGATTTCTCCGATCTTTCCCTGATTTTACCATTCGCTGCGCAGATCAAAAGCCTGGGCGGCGGCGCAAGCAATATTTCCTCAGACCGAAAGGCTACGATTAAGGTTAATTTAAAGGGAACGGCCTATGATCTGGCGCCGGTCGATGTCAAGGGCGAGATCAGTCCTTATGCGGGCGATTACGATGTGTCCATTAATTTTACCGGTATGCCGATGCCGTTGATTTCATCGTATGTGGTGCAATTTGCCGGGTATAAAGTTGAAAAAGGCAAAATGTCGCTGGAACTGAATTATAAAGTTTCCAACAAGGAGTTGACTGCATCCAATAATATCCTGATTGACCGGCTTGAGCTGGGTGAGAAAGTTGAAAATCCGAATGCCGTGTCTTTGCCTCTGGAGTTGGCCGTAGCGCTGATGAAGGATACTGATGGTAAAATAAAATTAAACATCCCCATTACCGGCAGTCTGGAAGATCCCAAATTCAGCGTTACACATCTTATCGTGGATGCATTGGTTAATGCGCTCAGTAAAGTGATTACCTCACCATTTCGCGCTTTAGCCTCTCTGGTCGGCAGCGAAGCGGATCTAAGCACTATCAGCTTTCCAGCGGGTAGCGCGGAATTAGATAAAAAACAAACCGACAAGCTGGATGATTTGGTCAAGGCGTTAAAAACACGCACGGTTTTAAAGCTGGAAATTAAAGGCGCGGTTTTTCAGGAGCAGGATTGGCCAGCGGTCAGCGACGACGCTTTATACGATCAGCTTAAAAAAATAAAAGCCGCCGAGATTAATAAACAGGGCGGCAGGAAAATACGCGCGGAACATGTTGTCATTTCCGACCAAGACTACCGGCGCCTGATGGAACAGCTATTTGCTGAAAAATTTCCGGCGATGGTGGAAAGAACATTGCTGGGTAGATTACGCATAGTAGGCACCAAGGCTGATACTAATACGCACGAGTTTTATGCAATCGCCAAGGAGAAGCTGTCAGCCATCATTAAACCCGAAGAGCAAAGGCTAAAAGGCTTGGCCGCAGAAAGGGCGCAAGCGATTGCCAGCTATATCGTACAAAAAGGCGGCATAGCCAATGAACGGATATTTATACTGGATACAGCGATTGATCCTGCGAGGGAAGGTAACGAGATAGTTAGTTTGTTGTCTTTGAAAACGGATTGAGTATTGGGCGCTATCTAATCGGCGTTATATTGAGTAACGCCCGGCCCATTTAAATGCCAGAGTGATTTAGATCGTAAAAATGTTATGTCAATCGGCAGGTCGGCTACGTAAGGGGCGATGCGCGGTGGTCGACACAAACTCAAGGTCGGGTACATTGCCGAATCCGCATTTTATGTTCTCGGGATGTTTGCCATTTAAATGCATTCGTTTGATACAAGATCGATCTTGAACGTTGCCGTCCTGGTCCCAGTAGATATATCCGTTCTTCAAATCAAGCGTTAAGCCATTCGGATTATTATTTTTCCCGACAACAAACAAGTCATCAACCCCAGTACCGTCCAAATTGGATCGTCGAACGACGTCATTCACGTAATCAGTCCAATATATTTTTTTCCCAATCGGGTCAACTTGTATCGATGAAGGCCGGCCTATTGCTTTGATTACGGTTTCAATTTTAGAACCGTCCAAGTCGGACCTGAGTATATCCCCGAGGTACGTTGAAGTGTTTGAGCACGAATTGTCCGAACAGTACGAAGTCGTCCAGTACAGCTTCTTATTTACTGCGTCGATTGCCAGATTTCCCCCGGCAGTGCAAAAAAAGCCGACATTGGCGGGGCAAGGGGAGGGAATAATAAAAGATTGCTCTGTGCCGTCTAAGTTGGCGCGACCAATTTGATTTTGTGATTGGTCGCTCCAATAAATTTTATTATTTTCGACATCTATATCCACATCAGAAACAAAATCCAGCTTAGACATCACAATATCTTTTTGATTTTTGCCATTAAAGTTGGTTTTGCTGATGGCATGGCGATTAGCGTCAGACCAAAAAATTTCTCCGTTAACAGGATTAATTGCAATACCGCGAACACCATCTCCTGTTGATACAAGCGATTTAAATCCTGTGCCGTTAGGTTTCATGCGTTTGATGTAACCGTTCGAAAAAGTCGGCAAAAAAATATCCGCAAAATATAGCTGCTCAACATCTGCGTATGCAGCCGGCGCAACAAATAGACTGCTTAATAAAATTGATATAACAAGTGTTTTCATCAGCATTTCTCTCATTGTTGTGAAAAAAGGCCGAACTATTTGTATACGCACTAAGTCAAAAAGCACACTCGTTAGTTCGGCTTTTCCGGGCTTAGGCTCACAACTTTTCGTCCCGACCTTCGCAGGGTTTATATTGTTTACTATTCAATAGATTGCTGATGAATACAACGGGTATAAACACTTACCTGATGGGGGGTATCGCGCGTTTTTTGATGATAAGCCGAATTGAAAATAGGATATGTCGTTTGCCAGGCTATGCCTGGCTTTTCTGACCTATTGGTGATGCAAACTTAGCATGGCTAAGTTTGTGCTTGAATTCAAGTTGCTGAAAATAGGGGAATATGACGTAAGCAATGCTGCTTTATTGAAAATTCATTAATAAAATGAAATGTTAATAGGGCTTTAATTATGCAATTTCAGCATCCGTTAGATAGCAACCCGGATCTTCAGCCCAAAAATTGCCTGTGGTTTGTTCTGCCCTGACGCGGGTGTTGCCGTTGCAGATCGTCTGGTACCGGCACCTTGCACAGCGTCCTTCGAGAGGTCTGGGTTGTTGTTTAAGGCCTGCCATCAATGGATCGCTGGTATCCATCCATATTTCCGAAAACGGCCGTTCCTTGACATTGCCCAGTTCATAATGCCACCAGAATGTGTCAGGATGGACATTGCCCAGATTGTCGATATTGGCGACATTGACGCCGGAGGCATTACCGCCCCATTGTTCCAGCTTGGCTTTGATATGTTCGACTTTGTCAGGGAAATGCCGGGCGACCCAGTGCAGAAAATAAACCGCATCGGCATCGTTATTGCCGGTGACGAATTCCCGGTCTTTTCCTTCTTTTAGCCAGTTATAGCTGGTTTCAAACATTAGATCCATCGCGGTCCGGGTCATCGCAAAATGCGCGTCATCTTTGCGGTTTTTGTTGCCGCGACCGCCATAATTCAAATGCGACAAATAGAACTTGTCGATATTGTTATCATCCATTAACTGCAGCAAGGCCGGGAAATCCTGGTGGTTATCCTGTGTCAACGTAAAACGCAGGCCGACTTTGATGCCTTTTTCCAGGCACAGGTGGATGCCGTGTAAAGCCTGATCGAAAGAGCCTTTTACTCGCCGGAACTGGTCATGGGTGTCCTTGATGCCGTCCAGGCTGACACCGATGTATTGATAATTGATATCGGCGATTTCGTCGATATTATCCGCAGAAATTTTAGTGCCGTTGGTTGATAGCGCGACATAAAATCCCATGTCTTTGGCATGGCGGGAAATTTTAAAGATGTCGGGATGCAGCAACGGCTCACCGCCGGATAAGATCAGCACCGGCACTTTAAAAGCTTTCAGGTCATCCATGACCGCATAAATTTCCTCGGTACTTAATTCGTTTGGGAAATTGATATCGGTGGAGGTCGTGTAGCAATGCTTGCAGGTAAGGTTGCAGCGGCGGATCAGATTCCAGATAACCACCGGCGCAGCTGGTTTTCGGGCTGGCTTTAAGGGGGTTGGGTCTATCAGTTCCCGCATGTATTGGCTTAGTCTAAACATAATCAGTATCCTAATTAGTAACGGGTTGATTGTCGTTGGGTTGTCTGATGCTACTCAAGGGGGATCGGGTTTGCAACCCTGGATTCAACATTTGGAGAGCTGTCTATCGATTATTGCGTAGAGAGCGGCTGGCTAGCGGTGCGAAAACCGGTTTTTTTCAGGATTTTGGTGCTATATAAAACATCGCAGCCCAAATTATTGTCGGCCAACAAAGCTTTAATCTGCTGAATCTGTTCATCGACCGCTTCCTGGCTTTTGCCATGCACCATAGCAAACAGGTTGTACGGCCATCCCGGCAAATGCCTGGGACGATGATAACAATGGCTGACGAATTCCAGTTGCCCGACTTTGTGCCCCAATTCGTCAATGACTTCATCGGGCACATTCCAGACAGTCATGCCGTTAAAGCGATAGCCCAGTTTATAGTGGTTAGGTACCGCGCCTATACGGCGGATGATGCCGCTGTCTTGCATTGTCGATAGCCGTTGCATCACATCGTCGGCTGTCAAACCCAGTTGTTCTGCAAGGGTCTGGTAAGGCTCAGGCGTTAACGGCAAGCCGGCTTGGGTGGCCTGAATGATTTGACGGTCTATTTCATCAAGCATTGTTTAAGCTTCCAGTTTCAGGTTGACAAAATATTCTTTGATTTTCGGCATGTTGTAGACCGTAAGGCCGGTTGCTCGTTCTATGGCATTGATGGTTTGCTGGATTTGTTCGGGCGTTTCGGTCGCTATCACAAACCACATATTCAGCTCATGGCTGCGCGCGTAATTATGGGCGACTTCGGGAAAGGCGTTGATGATTTCGGTGATTTCATTGTAACGCTCTACTGGCGCTTTAATGGCCGCCAGAGTTAAGGCGCCGCCCATCTGCTCGGCATTGTACAAAGGGCCGAATCGGGTCAGGACGCCATTATCTAGCAATGCTTTCAACCGCGTTATTAAATCTTGCTCGGTCAGTCCCAGCTGTGCGGCAACTTGTCGATAAGGAGCGTCGCAGATCGGAAAGCCGTTCTGCAACGCGTTGATAAGTTGTCTGTCTATTTCATCCATTAGCTAAAGCGGGGTTTTTATAAAGGGCACCGCGTTGTTTAAAACAGCGGTTGCTGAACAGGATGTCTTTGTCAAAGCCGCTTAATCCGCAAGCGTCGACGAGTTGATCCAGTTGGTTTAGCACGGTGGCCTTGTCTTTGCCGTGAATCATGCAATACAGGTTGTACGGCCATTCCGGATATCTGGGCCGTTGATAGCAGAGCGTCACAAACGAAAACCGGCTGATATGTCCGCCCAGTTGTTTAACAAGATGATCCGGCACATTCCAGACAACCATCGCATTGGCGCGGTAACCCAATTGCCGGTGTTTGACGATAACGCCCATGCGTTTGATCAGGCCTTGCTGTTTAAGCCGGGTTAAGCGCTCGATTACTTCGGCTTCGGGCATGTCGCAATGCCGACCGATTTCCAGGTAAGGCTTGGGGCAAACCGGCAGTCCCAGTTGAATGTGTTCAAGTAATTGACGATCACGGGTATCAATCATTATTCAAATCCAGCTTAAAGCCCAAATCAATAAAAAAATCATCCAGCATCGGCAGCAGCATGGCCGGGTATGACGTTTCCTGTTCGATTGAGTCAATCACGTCGCGTAAATGTTCGGCATCGGAAGCGATGACCACAAACCAGAGGTTAAGCCGGTGCTCGCGTTCATAATTATGATTGACTTCAGGATACGCGCTGATTTTGTCGGCGATAGCCTGTAGTTGCTGCTCAGGCACGGACATCGCAACCAAGGCGCTGACGCCGATATGGTTGGGCGGAATAACCGGGCCGATGCGGCTGATAAGGTTGTTATCGTTCAGTTCGGTAAATGCCGCTAAAACTTCTGCTTCGGTCACGCCCAGCGCATCGGCGATGTCCTGATAGGGCCGGGCCGACAGAGGAAAGTCGTGCTGATAGTCGTTTAGCAGTTGTTTGTGTAAAGTCGTCAGCATGGGTTTATAAACCGATTTTATGCGCACGCGAGCTAAAGAAAATACCGTTGGGTTTGTTGGCGGGCAAGCGCGTGATCTCCTGCAGGGTTTCCGTGTCGTAAACCACCAGCTGGTTATCGTCTCTTACCGCAATCCAGACTTGCTCGCCGCGCGGGGTGAATTCCATATGCAGCACGGCTTTTCCGGGCGATAAGGTCTTGCTTATAGACAGGTCTTTAACATCGATAATCTGTACCTGATTGTTATCGGGGAAAGCAAAGTTAACCCAGACTTGCCGCGCATCGGGCCTTGCCATCACAAAAACCGGCTGCCCGGCGACCGCTATGGTGCCGCGCAGTTCCCAGGTGTTTTTGTCGATAACCAGAACCTTGTGTTGGCCTATCGCGGGCGCAAACAGGTAGTCGCCGGCTACCGCCCAGCCTTCGAGATGCGGCATTTTATAAACAGGCATTTTTTCATCGTCTTTGCCGTAGTTGGGCAATATGTGTTTAACTCCGGCATCAAGATTCCATAAATCCAGCAGTGCCAGTCCGGGTTCGCCGAATAAACCGGCAATGTAATAATGACCGTCCGGCGACATTAACGCGTCGTAGGGCTGTTTGCCGATGTTGGGGAATTTTTTGATGACCGGTGTTTTAGGGTTTTTAAAGTCGGCCATCCAGATTTCGCCGGCATCGAACAGGGAAAATACAAAGCGCTGTCCCGGCGCGTCAACCAGGCCGACCACTTTAGAGCGCAGTCCCTCGCCATAGTTTGCCGGAATATCGGCAACCAGTTCCAGCGTGTCGGCTGAAAAAACTTTAACGCCGCCGGGGGTGTAGTTGGAAACCGCAATTAATTTACCATCCTGGGAAATCGCCCCACCGATGCTGTTGCCGGCCTGGATGATGCGCTTGTCGATTGCATCCTTGAGCATGTCGATTTTGGTCAAGCCGCCGTCCCGTCCGAAAACATAGGCGTAACGCTGATCGCGGGAAAAAACCACTGAGGCATGGGACAAGTCGCCCAGTTTTTCAATTTTGGCTAAGCGCTTATGCTCGGTGGTATTGATGATCAGCGCATTGCCGTCTTCCCGTTCGATGACGATGCCTAAATCGCCGGTGGCGCGTAGCTCTGCCATGACGTTGAAGGAGAATAGCAAGGCTAGAAGAGAGAGTAGTTTGGTCATGGGTTTGTGCGTATAAGAATGTTAATAGCCGGACTAAAGTCTACTTGAACGTAGAGACGAGGAACAAAATATTAATGTAATGGAATATGCTTAGGGGGTGGTGGTGTGTAACGATTCTCCAAATCCTTGTCAATTTTACTGGCAATGCTTTCAACGCCTTTAAGGGTTAGTTTCTCATCACCCCCTTTAGTTTCTGAAATATAGTTGCCGACCAACTGCCCATCCTTAGTTCTGATTAAGTGACCCATGATATAGGCGAATAAAAAACTGGGCTTATGGAGTCTTCCAACCAATACATAATCAGCACCTGCTGTTTTGCCAAGCTCTGCCGCGACATCGTCATGGTCGAACAGATAGCCGAAACCGCTGTTGGCTTTATGTTGGGTGGTTAAATCAATTGAAATAATTCGGTAACCAGCGCTTTTTAACTCTTCTTCCAATAAGGGTTTTAAGCTAGCTGTTCTATTAATTTCAGTAGGCGTCCTGGGGGCTAGCGTCAAGTCATTAAGCTCAAAATCCAAAATGGCAATGCTTACTGCTGCATTGACTGAGCTAATCGAAAATGCAATCAAAAATAAAAAACAAAAAGTCTTCATTTGATAGCTTTACTTAAGGTTCTGTGTCTCGGATCTACGCAAAATGCTAACTAGCCATGCGGCCTCATCTCGATTCATAAACGGCTGCCAAGGCGGCATTGCTGTTCCTTGGCGACCGTTAAGTATGGTTGAAATCAACAAATCATCGGGCTTTCCGGCCAATGCTTCGGGTAACAGGGAAGGGCCAAGGCCCCCTTTTAATGTTAAACCATGGCACGCGCCGCAATCATGATTGAGCATGTTGCGGATCGCGCTTTGCCGCGCCGGTGAAGGTTCGCCGGCTAAGCTGGTTTCAGTCAAAACAGCTGTAATGACCAGCATTAATAACGGCAGTTTTTTCATGATTCTTATGGTTTTAACTTGGCATAGTACGTCGCGACATTGTTGATATCGTCATCGCTTAAGGAGCCGGCGATAGTATTCATAATGTCGGATTTTCGGGTTTTGTCCCGGTACTGTTTGAGCGCTGTTTTCAAGTAATCCGCATCACGCCCGGCCAGCGGCGGAAAAGGCGCGTTGGCTGAAGGCATTCTAATGCCGTGACATTGCGAACAGACCGCCGCCGCTTTTGCTTCGCCTGCGTAAATACTTGCTGCATTGACGCTTTGGGCGGATACCAAGCCCAAGATCAACAATCCTGTAAGAGTGGATAATCTCATTATTTTGCTCCTTTCATCTCGTCAGGAGAAAGGCCGCGAGTCATGTATCTGACGCGACCATGAGAAAATATACCCGCAGGGCTTTCCATGGGCACGGAAGCAACTTTTTGTAAGGATACGGAGTCATAGACAACGACTTCGTCACCGCTGTAACCGGCGCTAACATACAGGAACTTACCATCTGCACTGTATTCAGGGAAATAAGCGTGTCCGCCTACTTCCAATGTTTTAACTACATCCAGCGTTTTCTTGTCGATCATCTGGATGGTGCGGGCGCGACGGTCTTTAGAGATGATGTCAACCGCGACATAAGGCGCATTGGCGTGAGCAGCCGGTGATTCGGTGCCCCCGGCAACCGGAATCTGCTTGACTACTTCCATTTTGTCCAGATCCCAGACGCTGACCACCATTTTGTCGCAGTCACCGAAATTGGTTCCGAAACCGAGTGTGCGGCCGTCAACTTCAACCACAGAACCGCCGCCTACATGAGGTACGCAACCGGCTTCCAGTTTTTTGATGATTTTGCGGTCTTTTAAATCAATGGCAGTAACAATGCTGTCATCATAAGAAGCGACCATCAATTTGCTGCCGCCATGGCTCAAGAAGGCATCATGTAAATGACGGCCGACTTTTTCGATTTTAGTGACAGGGAAACCTTCTTTTAAATCAACCACCCAAACTTGACCTGCGTTTTCCAAGGCGATGGCGAAAATATCGTCAAATGGTGTGCCGATAATCATGCCGGAATCGGAAGAAACCATTTTGCCATCCGGATCAACGCCTTCCAGTTCGAGGGTTTTTAAGGGCTCCAAGGTGTCAGCATCAAGAATGACGGCGTTATGTGGTACATAAGAGCCCGCCATAATGTATTTACCGTCGCGGGAAACGCCTAGTCCAGGCCCGTTGAAGCCGGTTTTAACGCTACGCACGGCTTGCATGGAATATAAATCCACTTTAAAAATTTCCGCGGTATCGGTTTTTACGTACGCCCAGCGAGGGTTGGCGGGGTTATAGTCGATAATATGCGCGGCGGTAACTGTAGGAATTTCACCGATTTGCTTATGCGTGACGCTGTTGATGAACACCGCTTTTGAACCTGAGCCGCGACCGTATTTTCCTCGAGCAGCCACACCGATCACATCATCCATACTGTTGATTTCATAGGTAGGCTTTGCAGGCAGGGTGCTTTCGTCTTTAACATAGACTTTAATTGACGCTTTAATGTCGTTAATCGTCCAGGCTGGATTCGCCTGTTTTGGCGTGGTTTGTAAATGATTGACCAAGCCACGGATATCATCATCTGACAAGCGACCGTAAAACGGAGGCATTAAAGTATCGAAACTTCCAGTCATGATCAGGCTGCGTAAAGCAGTAGGGCTACGGCCTTTCAGGGAGTCGGCATTCAATCCGGGAGCAATAAATCCGCCATGGTCTGATCCGTGGCAACTGGCGCAATTATCCTCATATAATTGGTGCATGTTTTTGGTCGTGTCAGGGTTTGCCTGCGCTCCAAGGGGTAAAATGATAGCGGCTAAACCGATAATGACTGATTTGGGTAGGCGTTTTTTTATTGTATTCATTTAAGTTGGACTCCAATGTAGTGTTGAATCAATATTATCGTGTATGACTGAAAAGCTCAAGCTTGATTTTGGTCATTGTATATTCCCTGCCATTATCGAAACAGTGAAGAAATGCGCTGCGATCTAATTTGGCAAACAAGCATAATGATTGGAGCGAGAAAAAGCTCATTGTTTCGACAATTTGCTGATGCGCATATGAAGGATTTGTAGAGACATTTGCGGAGCTAAAGGTTGTTTTTCCTTTTTGGAAAGCTGGTAGAGTGGTGATTAATGGGAGTGATTATTTTGGTTATATATCAAAAGACTATGGTGTTTTTATGGCAACACTATGTCATTCAGGTTAAGGTCCTTGGTGGTGTTTGTAAACCAGTTGCTAGAGCATTTCTTTTCGGTTAGCAGTTGAGTAACTGGCATCAGTCTTTTTAGAAACCAGATTGAAATGGTTGTGTTCTTTATTGATGTAAGCTGCTTGTTTGAGACAGGTGAGAGATTCGGTTGATTGCTGCTCGAAGTCTGCTTGGGTATTTTTTCTTGAAAATGTTCCAGAACATAATGATGGAAAATTCCTGTATATGCTAAGTGTTCGATTGGTATCGCTCTTTAAAAAATGATGCGAAAATTACGAGGAAAGAAGTTGATTGGTGTAGCAAGAATAGTTACCTATGAAATTAAATTATGGCTTCATAGCTAATAATTCTCAATATTCTATATAAAGGACAAAAGCTATAACATAAAGACGATGTTTATTCTTGATGGCATATGCAAGATTGGACGAAGTTTAGTGTTCTACTGACAATTTACAGGTTTGCGTAATAATTTCTTGACGCCGGCTGTAAAGGCTGTAAAATGCGCAGTTCTTTCGGGGCAGGCAGCCCTGGCAGTCTTGACC
>Ga0265297_10005009_pt1 | contig 20800 bp, 10 predicted proteins | sample Munlanlwell13791_FD_192502 | JGI IMG/M metagenome (GOLD analysis project Ga0265297, IMG submission 192502) | Leachate microbial communities from a municipal landfill in Southern Ontario, Canada - Leachate well 137-91 | ecosystem: Engineered > Solid waste > Landfill > Unclassified | place...
CATCTGGACAACGTTGTGCTAAGTCACCTGAACGATACAAATATTCTCCAGGATACTGTACGTGTTCTATGAATTTTTGTTTTGTTAGCTCCGGCTTATTGAGATATCCATTAGCAACGCCATCTCCACGAATAATAATTTCACCCAAAAGACTATCTGGAACTATATTTAAATCTTCATCGACCAAAATAATTTCTAAATCATCTAATTCTCTCCCTATAATACTCCTAGACGCAAAAGAGTTTCTAACCAAACAATATGTGGTATGTACAGTAGTTTCTGTAATTCCATACATATTAACAAGTTGCGTTTGTTTTGCATTTGGAGCATTATTCCAAATATCCACAAGAGGAAGTTCTAATGCTTCACCACCTAATACAACAACTCTAAGATTGGTCAAAATAGTGTTCCACGTACCTAACAGCGTACGGAGTGCGCTTGGCGTTTGATTGAGAACGGTAATCGCAGTTGTTTCCAAATATTTAAAAAAATGAATCGGAGAACGCGTAATTTTAAATTCTGGAATATAAAGAGTGCCACCATAAAACAAGGCTCCCCAAATTTCCCAAACTGAAAAATCAAATCCAAAAGAATGAAATAAACACCATCGATCATTTTCGTCAAAATTAAACTTATGTTGTGTTGTTTTAAATAGACGAACTACATTGTGATGAGTAACCACAACACCTTTTGGGTTTCCTGTAGTTCCGGAGGTATATATAACATAAGCATGGCCATCAGGTTTAATAGAAATTTTTTCAAGAGGTTCAACTCCAGTTTCTTTTGGATTAATGACTGCAGCAGTGGCAATATGTAAACTATTTTGATCAGTAATTAAACAGTCTATATTGGCATCATTAAGAATGTATTCCATACGCTCTCTCGGAATCATCGGATCAATTGGGATGTAAGCCTTTCCTGCTTTTAATACCGCTAAAATTGAAATAATTAGATCTGAGCATGGATGCATTTGAATTGCAACATATTCTTTATTTGATAAATCAATAATTTTTTTTGCCAAGCATGATGATTTAAAGTCAAGGAATTGATAGGTAAGTGGCTCTAGATTGTCATAAATAGCAATATTGTCTTTAAATTTTTTTAGAGTTTTTTCAAAGCAATCAACAATCGTTTCTGTTTTTGCAAAAGACATAAGTTTTTTAGGCTCATTAGAGATGGGGTAAACAATGTCGCGGATAAAAAAATCACCGTTTTGACTGAGTAAATCTATATTTGCCAAAAACATTTTAATAAATAAATCTGCCTGCGCCTTAGTTAATAACGATGTTGCATATTCAAAACCCAATATAATTTCATCTTTCAATTCTTTAAACTGAAGTGTGCAATCAAATTTTGCATGCGGAAAATCAAAATGTATCTCATCAACACCAAATTGTTGCTCCAAATCAGACATGTTTGGCAAAACAACAAAAACTGCCTGAAACAATGGATTATGGCTAAGGCTTGAATGAATATGCATTAATTTTAATATATCTTCGGTCAATACGCGCTGATTGGCCAATCCTTCCCAAATATTGTCACGACATGCTAATAAAAGCGATATGAAATTTTGTTTATCAGAGAAATCAACAGTAATTGGTAAAAGATTTACAAAACATCCTAAGGATTGCTCCTCGCCTGGAGATTGTCTATTAGCAAAAGGAACCCCAATAACAACATTAGATTGACGACAAAATTTAGCAAGAACCAGGGAGAAAAGTGCAAACATAGCCGTTGAAATATTGGTATGATTCTGGAACAATAATTGATATAAGTTTGATAATTTTTTCTTTGAAATTGTAATAGAAAGAGTGTTTCCCTTGTAATCAAATCTTTCCGATCGGCTATTAAAAGAAGGCCAATTTAAAACATTATCTAGGTTTGCAATATTTTTTGACCAGAAGGATAATTGCTCAGAATTACTTTCCCATTCAATTACAGGATGTGCTATTACGAATTGCTTATTCAATATGTTTAAAAAATTTCTAGCAAGATTTTTAATTGCAACACCATCAACCAGACTGTGATGGCAGCATATCACAAAATATTTATTGGCAAATAAACCAAAACGAACCAATTCTCCGTTAATAATTTTAAAAGGCGTAAAAACGAAATCTTGAATAATTTTTTTATCATATTGTTCAAAAATCGATAATTTTATTGTGGCGCCAATTAAGCGTTGATATCCGTTTGAAGCTTCTATAAACCGTGTTTTTAAATGTGGATACAACGTTTGTAATTGTTCTACAGCTACATAAATCTCCTGAACTTGATATGATTTGTTAAGATTAAAACCTATAGGTAAATTATAAACACATGTCTCAGTATTAATTTTTTCAAATGAAATATATTTTTCTTCCCAGGCATATAATTTTGAAGTCCGATTTACATTATCAAATTTTTCTATCAAAGAGTTTATGCTGGGGGCCTGAAAGATATCTTTCATAGTAATTGGCCAACCTAATATTTTTTTTATATTAAACATGAGCTGGGTTGCAAGCAAAGAATGTCCACCTAATTCAAAAAAATTAAGATTTAGATCAATATTAGAAACTTTAAGAATATTTTGTAAAATATGAACAATTTCATGAGTTGAAGTATGTTCAACATTTATTGATAAATTTTTTAATGTATTTTTTAATGCCAATCTATCTATTTTACCGCTATTATTAAGCGGAAATGATTCAATAGTATGAATTTTTGGTATCATATATTCAGGTAAATACTCTTGCAATTTATCGGTTAAAGATTCTGTAGATAATGCAGATTTAACAAATGCGTGAAGCGCCTGCAATTCTTTGTCGAAAATTACAACAGCTATTGACACACCTGAAATTTGCAATAATCGGGCTTCAATTTCTAATAATTCTATTCTAAAACCACGAAGCTTTATTTGATCATCCATTCTACCTACATAAGCTAAATTACCCTCATTATCAACATAGCCAATATCCCCTGTTCTATAAAATTTACCTTCATAATATGGGATATTAACAAATTTTTTATCAGTTAAATCTGGTTGATTGTAATAACCTAAACCAACACAATCACCTCCTATCAATATTTCACCTTTTTGACCCGGGAGCTTCTGTTTCAAATATTCATCAACAACTATCACCCGGGAATTTGATAAAGGGGTACCAATAGGAACCATTGTTTCTTGTATATTGCGTTGGGCCAAAAAACAGGTTGCGTAGGTTGTACATTCTGTTGGACCATAAAGGTTATATACCTTTTCTATATGATTAAATTTATAGAGATCATCAACAATTTTTTGTGATAGTGCTTCACCGGCAATATTAACAATTCGGGTAGTAATTGGTATACGGTGGTGCTCAACTAAAGTTTGCATAGCAGAAGGCACGGTATTAATTAAAGTCGGTACTAGGTCTTGTTCAATTAGATCAATAATTTTTTCAACAAGAAGTATGCTTTGTCCTTTTAAAAGCGGTACGAAAATTTCAAAAATCGATAAATCAAAAGAAATAGAAGTTGAAAACAAGGTAACTTCCAAATCAGCATTAGTATATGTCGCTTCTGCCCATATCAAGAATGACTCTAAATTTTTATATGTTAAGCATACGCCTTTGGACTTTCCGGTTGATCCAGATGTAAATAATACATAAGCCAAATCATCAAGTTCATATTCGTAAGACTTATCACTAGCTTGCGCACAAGGAATAAAATTATCATCAATAACATAAAATGGTTTTACCTGTTCAATAATTTCATCAAGCCGCTTTTGAGGAAATTTATGATCGACAGGAACATAAACGCCACCAGCTAAAAAAATCCCCAAAATATTTGGAATCAAGTCTATATCGCGTTTTTGATAAAGAACAACAGCATCACCTTTTTTTAAGCCTTTGTGTGTCAAGGTTAGGGCAACTCGCTTGGCACGATCAAAAAGCTCTCTGTAAGTCAATTTTTCAGATCCAAAAATAATTGCATTCTTATCTAGATTTTTCTCTGATACCTTAATAATTTTTTTTAAAAACATATTTAACCCTCGTGTTGATTTAAAAAAAGTTTTTGATCTAATTCAGTTTTTATAAAATCTGATATATCTCGAATAACCGGATACTCATAAATTGTCATTGCATGAAGCTGCAATCCAAAGTCACGCTTAATTTTTTCATTTAATCGAATAGCAGAAAGGGAGTGACCACCTAACTCAAAAAAGTTATCCAATCGTGAAACCTTATCTATTCCTAAAATTTCCTGCACATGAGCACAAAGTATCTTCTCAACATTGGTGCTTGGCTCTTGCAATGGCACATCTTTTAAATGATGCAATTCTGCGCGAGATTTGAATTGAATTTTGCGATCTTGAGTCAATGCTTTAATGCTAGAAACTTTATTCCATTCTTTTAAGACACAGTTAATATCAATTGTAGAAATTACAATTCGATACCAATTTTTTCCGGATGCTAAAATGCGTTTAAATATTATTTTTCGTTCTTCCTCAGTCATTCTATTTTTAAGATGTTCTTGGCTAAGTGTTTGAAATTCAGGCAGCGATTCAAATTCACGTACTCTTGATTGGTTAACCGCACCCCAATTGAGTGCAAAAACATTTTTATTCCCATTATTTCGACAATAGCGAGCAAAATAATCAACAAAAGATGTTGAGGCAGTATTGTCAGCCTGTCCAAGTCCACCAATCATAGAATTCATACTTGAACATAATAAAATAAAGTCGGGATTGTAATCGTTTGCAGCTTTAACAACGTTAATAGAACCCCATACTTTTGCATCAAATAAACAATCAAATGATTTTGGTGTCTTGCGATCTAATATACTACTTTCAACAACACCTGCTGCATGTATTATTCCCTTTACAGGTTTATTATTATCGGCTTTTTTATATATTTTCTTTAAGGCAATTAAATCCATTACATTAACAGATTCAACAGAAACAGAAGATCCCCTCATTTCAAGCGCTTGAAGCCGTAAAATCTTTTTTACCAAACCGTGACTTGGACCATGCTCTTTGATAATATTAGCCCATTTGTCTTTACTTGGAAATGGTACACGATCTAGTAATACCAAATTAACCATTGGAATATGTTCGCTAATTACATCAGCAATATCTAAACCAAAGCAACCAAGTCCTCCAGTAATGATATACGTTCCATCAATTAAATTTAAAGCATCGGCAGGCACATTAATAGCGCGATAATGTTCAATAAATCTTTGCCAACCTCGATAAACTACAAATTCGTCTTCTGAAAAAACAATATCATTAATCATGGATAGACTATTTAATCTGTCAATATCCATTAAAATACAAGAATGATGAGAATATTCCTTATTTATTGTTCTTGTTAAACCAAAAATTGTTGCTTTAAGCGGATTCAATTCTTCATTATTAGATAATGTTGCAATGTCTTTTGCAATGATAGCAATTCGACATTTATGTCCAACAGCAGTTTCATTTAAAGCTTGTATAATGTACATTACAGAAAATAAACCACTTTCCAATACAGCCGGGTTATTTTCTGGCATTTTGTTCATTAAAAAACCATGGACAATTATATCGGGCATTTTTCCAATTTTATTAAGATTTTCAAATATTGTAATGTAATCTTTTTTTTCTTTTACAGTTTCCTGCTTAACTACGGTTACAGAAGCTTTGGGACAAAATAATTTTATTTGTTCAACTAAAGAATCTTCTGCGTCAAATATCAACCAATTATTTGGTATTGGTACATTTGATTTTTTTATATCACTTTCTATGTATTGCTGTGTATAAAACCATTGATTTAAATCTGGATTTTTATGATTTTTAAAAATGGCTTGTTCTGCGCGTTGTTCAATATCTAACCAATAACAATCTTCTTGAAAAGCATATGTTGGAAGAGCAATTTTACGTGCGTTTTGATCAAAAAAATCATTCCAATTGATTTTTATGCCTTGTTCAAATGCAATTTTCAATGATTCGCACGTTGTTTCTTTAGCATTGATAATTTTACTATTTGGTAGTGCTTTACTGCATTTAACAGTTTTTAATTGAGACAATAAATCTTTGCATCCATTAGTAACAATAGCCACTCTAAATTCAAAAACTGGACGACCAACTGCTAAGGTAAAACATATATCATTAATATTTAAATTTATGTGATTTTCTAAATACTTAATCCATTTATCTATTATTCTTTTTAAAGAATCTTCCGTTTTTGCGGATAATGCAAACAATGTTTGCTTGTTGATATTTTTTTGCATTAGATTTGTTGCCTGATATTCTTCCAAAACCATGTGAATGTTTGTTCCACCAATACCGAATGAACTTATTGCAGCTCTACGTGGTGCATTTGATTCCCATGTTACGGATCTATTTAAAACATAAAAGGGTGAATCTTCAAAATTTATTTCTGAATTAGGTTTTGTAAAATGTTTAATTCCTAAAAGTCGCTTTTTGTACAAACTACCAATAACATTAAGAAATCCTGCTATGCCAGCAGCACTGTTCATATGACCTATAGTTGATTTTATAGAACCTATCGCACAAAAATGCTTACGGCTTGTAAATTGATTATATGCTGACTGGAGAGCCTTGATTTCTATTGGATCACCTAATTTTGTTCCAGTTCCATGACATTCTATATAACCTATACTTTCGGGGGATATATCAGCAAAAGCAAGCGCCGACAATATTACATCTCGCTGCCCCGCAACACCTGGCGCTGAATAACTAATTTTATCATTACCATCATTATTTACAGCTGATGACAAAATTGTTGCATAAATGGTATCTCTATCTTGAATCGCATCATCTAATCGCTTTAAAATAACTGCGCCATAACCATTTGAAAAAATTGTTCCATCCGCTTGTGCATCAAATGGTCGGCATACACCAGACTCTGATAAAATACCACCATCCTGGTACACATATCCTGCGGGAAATGGCGTTAAAATTGAAACACCTCCCACAAGAGCCATATCACATTCAAATGATAATAAAGACTTAATTCCTAGATGCACAGCAAGCAAGGAGCTTGAACACCCAGATTGCACCGTTAAACTTGGTCCTTTAAGATTTAACAGATAAGAAACACGTGTTGCTAAATAATCGTAACCACAACCATAAATAGCAGCCTCTTGGTCTTCGCTCCATCGCGAAGAATCTATAATATTCGATAAAAGATAGGTATTTACACCTTCGCTTGCAAAAATTGCAACAGGTTGCTTAATATCAAATGGATTATATCCGGCATGCTCAAATGCTAAATATGCTGTCTCTAAAAATTTTCTATGTTGTGGATCCATTAAAAGTGCTTCTTTTGGACTGATTCCAAAAAAACTGGCATCAAAATTTTTCATGCCTTTAGGTCCGCCTCCAACGGCACGATAATTTTTATTATCAATCAATCCAGAATTATTATGAGCTTGATCAATATCTTCCCGCTTATAAGTTATTAAACCATTTACTCCAGCAAAAATATTTTCCCAAAATTCTTCAACATCCTGAGCACCAGGAAATTGTCCAGAAAAACCAATAACAGCTATTTTGTTTATATTTTCATTCATTATTAAGCTTTCGTTTTCTTATAGAATCTAAAAATAAACGTTGTTTTTTTGCTCGAGAATCAAACTTTTCTTGATCTAAAACATCTGTAGACGTGGTAAATTTACGAGCCAATTTCGATAATGTTGGATTTTCAAATAAATCGACTGTTTTTATTGGCCACTGCAAATTGGTTGCAATATGCCTAACTAAACGCACGGCTTGTAATGAATCTCCACCAAGCTCAAAAAAATTATCCTCAACACCTATGTCATTAATACCTAATAAATTTTTCCATATATCATGAAGAGATTTTTCTGCATATGTTGTTGCCGGTACATAAAAACTTCTTAGATTGGGACGATTTACATAGGATATAAATTCAATCTTATCTTGATCTCGTAATAGCCAATCTTGAGTTCGTTTATTTAAATCGACGGTTGAAATAATTGTTTGTCCATCAAAACACCATAAAAACTCCGGTAGTTTAAATGCCTCATGTGATCGAATTGCGATCTCATTTAATGACGACCCCAATTCATCCTTACTATCTGATTCTATATTAAGCGCATCCCAGTTATGGACAACCCAATTTTGACTTTGGCAAAACACATCAACATATAGATGAGATGCTGTATAAATCAATAAATCAATTCCACCTAAAATTGACGAAATCGAAGAAACTGCCCAAACATCAGAAATATCATAAAAATCTTGAATTACTTTAATATTCTCAAGTCCCTTTATTTTAGGCTCAAAAAGATGTTTAATATAATCGACATCAATTGCATCGGTTCGACGTACATGTTCTATTTGTGAAACACCGGCTGCGTGAATTATCAAATCAATTTTGCCAATGTTTTTATTAATCCACTGTAAAGCCTGATGCATACTTTCGATATTTGTTATATCAATCTTTACTGTTGCGAGCTTATCATTAAGCATTTCAAGTTTTTTTAATTCATTGAATTTTTGGTTATTATGTGAAGCATTATTTAATAACGATGCTAATTTTTCGCGTCCATCAATTTTGAAATCAAGAGATGAAGATGCCAGGATTATCTTGCCATTAACCAAAGAATTTAAACCTCTAGCATAATAAGAACTCATTCTTCCAAAACCACCTATAATTAATATATTTTGATAATTTTTTTTAATTTTTGGCAATTCTATTTTTACATAGACATTTTTAAATATTTGCCGATCAATGATTTTTATATAAGGTTCCATCAAATTGCTTTTCAAAATCGTTGATAAAATATCATTGTGTCCAACCGTAGCATCAATAAAACGAACTTTTAAGTAACTAAGTTCTTGTGGTATACACTTGGCAAATGCTATAAATGAAGTAGTAAATGGCGTCTTGTGTTTAGAAATTACAAAGTCTAAAAGCTTTAATTTAGGAAGCTTTGATGAATAACTTTGGACAAAACGAACACATTTTACAAATGATTCAATATTAGTTGTTTCATCTAAGTTAATTACTAAATGATCAACTGATTGGTCTACAAAGTCCAATACATCGTCCTGATTAATAAATTTACAAGAAGTGCACTGATTTTTTTCTATTTTTTCTGTTTCTTCAATGAGGCCTTTTTTATAAAACCAATTTTCAACTGATCGTTTACTCAAATTAATATCAGCTGAATTTTTGCTTGGTGCAATATAACAATCTTTTTCCTGAAAAGAATATCCAGGTAAAGGTATTTTGCGAACAGTTTTACCCTCAAAAACTGGTTTAAAATTTATGTTTATACCTCGCAGCCAAAGTTCACCAAGCATATTATTTATAACAAATTCATCATCAATAGTTTCACTTGGGTGTTTCATAGATTGCATAAAATTGTCTCTAGGGATGTTATTCATTCTTGCAAGAGTTCCCAAAACTCTTCCTGGCCCAACTTCAATCAAAATATCGGTTGAATACATTTTTTTTACTTGGTTCATCATAGAAATAAAATCAACAGGATTCCTAAGATGATCTGAAAGATATTTTGGAGAAACATTATACATTAGTATTCCATCAAGGTTACTTATTACAGGAATATTGCCCTGACGAAAGGAAATTCGTTCACAAACAGTACGAAACTCTTGTGCAATTTCATCGACATATCGAGAATGAAACGCAGCGGAAGTCTGTAACTCTCTACAGAAAATATTATCTTTGTCTGCGATTGATATAAAATCTTTTATATCCTGTTTTAGACCTGAAACTGTTATAAGCTCTGGAGCATTTAAAGCAGCAATATCTACAGTATTTGGTTTTAATGCTAAAACACGATCTAATCCTGTATTTAGAGATAACATTGCCCCGTTTTGCAAAGATCCCAACAGCCTAGATCTCTCACTTAGAAGAACGACTGCTTCCTGTACGCTTATTATTTCAGCGAATACATAACAAACATATTCACCTAAACTATGCCCCAAAAGAGCCTTAGGTTTAATATTTAGCGAAAAAAGATATTTTGCCATTGCGTATTCCACGCAAAATAAAGCAGCCTGAGTGTAAAAGGTTTGTCCAAGTTGATCCGAAGATGAAAAAATTATCTCTTTTAAATCTCGTATTCCTTGCTTAGCAAACAATGACGTAACGAAATCAAAATTAATTTTGAAACTTGGAATATTATTGTAAAGTCCAGCAGCCATATAAGCATATTGGCTTCCTTGACCAGGAAACATGAAAATAATCCCAGAAGTATTTTCTACGACATGCTTTTTGATAGAAGAAGAATCTAATTCTCCATTTTTATTTAATTTGGCTATAGCCCTATTATTAAAATTTGCTCTGCCAACAGACAGTGTATAACTAACACTTTGTGGAAGAATTTTGTGATTAGATAACGCGTTCTTTGTAACTTCTATATTTTTAATTAAACCATCGTTTGTTTTGGAAGAGAATAATAAAACACTATCTTCAGGTTTGTAAGAGCAATCATCAAGATACTCTTCTAATATAATATGAGCATTTGTTCCACCAATGCCAAATGCGCTTACACCAGCACGTTTATGATAACCTTTTGGCCATGCATCGTGCGATGCTTCCAAAATAAATGCGGTGTTCAATTCATGCATCTTTGGATTTACGGCCTCAAAATCCAAAAGTCCTGGTCTAATATTATTTTTAAAGGACATTAATACTTTGATTAATCCCAAAATTCCAGCACTTGAATCTGCATGACCAATGTTATTTTTTAATGCTCCAATTTTACAAAAATGCTTCGATGAAGTTTTTTCTGAAAATGCCTTCTCTAAAGCAAAAAATTCTATGGGATCACCTAAGATTGTTGCAGTTCCATGTGTTTCTAAATATGAAATTGTTTCAACTGGAATATTTGCGTCCTCAAGTACTCGAGCAATAAGATTAGATTGTCCTTCCATACTTGGCGCAGTAAAGCCACCTTTATTGGAACCATCATTATTTATTCCTGACGCTTTTATTACTCCATAAATAGTATTTTTATCATGCATAGCATCTGAAAGTCTTTTTAAAATCACAACACCAATTCCAGGAGTAAAAATTGTTCCGTCTGCCTTGGCGTCAAATGCTCTGCATTTTCCAGTTTCCGAAAGAACTCCTCCTTCAGTATAATGATATCCACTTTTTTCATAGGTTGGAATATGGACACCCCCAATTATAACCAAATCACTTTCCTGACATAATAGAGATTGTTTTCCAAGATGAAAAGCCACCAATGATCCAGAGCATCCAGTTTGGATCGTAACACATGGTCCTTGACAATTTAGTTTATATCCCACGCGAGAGGAAAGAAAATCATTTGCATTACCGACCAGAGCAAAGGGATCCTTCTCAAGATTTTCGAAAGAAGTTTGTGACAAAATATTATTCAATAGATATGTATTAACACCGCAGGTTGCAAAAACTCCTATTTTATTTTTATTAGGAATCTTGGCTTCACCTGCCATTTCCAATGCCAACCATACATGTTTCAGAAAAAATCTTTGTTGTGGATCAATAGATGATGCCTCGCGAAAAGAGTACCCAAAAAATTCATGATCGAAATAAGTTGTTTTTTCTATAAAACCACTATATGGTTTACACTCACTATCAAACTCTATTTTTTCAATACCCGTTTTATTCTTTACTACCATCTCCCAAAGAATTTCGGCATTTTCAGCGCCTGCTGTTTGTGCTGAATATCCAACAATTGCTATTTGGTCCATGAAAATTATCCTTCAAGAAAATGTTGCTTAAACTCCTCGTAAAAAAATAATTGTTTAGCACCTAATGCGTTATACTTATGAAACAGTAATACTTCCAATTGATTCAATTTTTGTCTAAATTCAAAAGTTACATCAAAAAGTGAGTTTTTAGGTAAAACTATATCAGGAAATGATATAACATCATCAAGCTTTAACGCTAAATGAGAAAGTTCTAGAAAATTTACCATTATTTGTGGCTGTCCATGATAGTTACTTATAGGATTTGAATTTTGCAACAAGGTAAAAATCTGTCGTTGAATAAGTTTAGTTGCTTGTTCGGCTGTTAAACGCTTATACAATTGCAATTCAAATATCTGTGTTTCTACAAACATGCCAAATTGATGAAAATTAGAACTATTTCTACATGAAAAAGGTATAGCTAATTCAATGTTTTCCGTATCGTCATATTTTTGTATAAAATTTATTATTTTATAAAGCAATAAAGGTAATAAAGTTACACCAAAGAGCTTTGCTGTCGATAAAATATTTCTAAATTTATCATCATAAATAGTGAAAGTTATACCATGGGCATGAGACTCTAAATAATAGTTATTAACAAATTTGTATTGCAGCCATTTGTGATCAATTGGTTTTTGTATAAGGTTATTTTCATAATCAACTGATGCATCAATTAATTTTATCGGTAAGATTTCAGAATTATTTTTATTATAATTTTCAGATAAATGTTTTAAAAAAATTCCAAGAGACCAACCATCCATAAGAGCATGATGAAATTGTAACTTAAAAAAAAAATTTCCATCTTTTGTTATTATACCCGCAGCCAAAAGCGGCGGCGTTTCCATATCAAAAAAAACGTCCTCAGCCGTCCACAATGGAACAATATTGGCTATTTTAGATTGCAATATGGCATCATCATCTAAAATAAAATAGGTTTGCAACTTAGAAAAATTTGCAACTACTTTAAAAAAAGCATTTTTTAGTCTATGAATATCAATTTTATTATCAAGCGGCCATACTTCTCTAATAGTATAAAGTCCTTTTACATCAGAAAGTTGCTCAGCAATAAATATTTGATTTTCTTGAATAGTTGCTTTCATTTCTTATTTGCTAATAAATTTTTATTTGAATAAATTTTAAATAAATCAAATTTATCAAATCCTAGTTTATCATAAATTCGATAACCATCTTCTGATGCTTGCATACCAATAATCGTGCTTCCATTTTCCTTCAGAAATTGAATTGCTATTGAGGTCATAAAGTTCCTAAACCACGTTTTTGAAATTTTGGGTTGGTTACAATATCATAAATTCCACCGAATTTATCATCTATCACACAACTACAAATTGCAGCTGGTATTTTATCAATATAACCAACAAACATTTTTATTTTTTCATTGTTATAATAGGGAGCAATCATTTTATAAAAACGTAAGGCTTCTTCATCAAATGGATCAAAAACAGATGCCATTACTAATCCAAAATCATGCAAATCATTCTCATTTTTCACTGCTAGATAAGTAAATCCTTCAATTATTTTAAATTTGGTAAGAATATCCTTTGCATCACCAGCCATACCAATTTCTGTTTCTGTATGGATAAGTCCAGAATTAGTCAAAATTTCATGTGCCGTATTATTCCAATTTGATGGACCAATCCACCATGCAAATGGATATTGCTTGGAGGTATAATATTGGACAATTGAAGAAACTTTTGATGCAATATCCAAATCGGTAAAATCTCCACCACAAACAACATTAAAAGTATCAGATGCAACCGCCGCATCAATTTGTGTAATACCATAGCCCATATTTTTTACAAGCATTGAGGAATGAAGGAGGGGTAGACTTGATACCTTTAAGCAAAAATTATGTTCCAATTTTTTATTAATTAAATCTTTATTCATTATTGCTATACTCCCTTTTGTTCAACAAATTCCTTAATTTGTTCATTTAAGGTTGGCTTATTAAAAAAAGTGATTAGGTCTATATCAAAATTAAATTTATCAACATAATCTTGCAGCACTTGTAGTGCCTGAAAAGATTGGCCTCCAAGCTGAAAAAAATTGCCATCTAAATCAATATCATGCACTCCTAAAACATTCTGCCAAATCGTTTTAAAATCCTCTTCAATTTTTTCATTGGTACAAAAAGATTTTACTGAAACAATAGTTTGAACCGATTCGCGTAAAGCATTTTTATTAATTTTACCACTCGGCATTAATGGCCATTCAGAAAGCTTAATAAATCTGGCAGGAATCATATAATGAGGTAAAATATTTGAAACATATCCTGTTAATACTGCTTCTGTAATTTCTCCCTGATAAAAAGCGTATAAACTTGTGGTCGCATGCTCTTCTACAGCAATTACACAGCAACTTTCAATTCCGTTAATAGATTGAATGGTAAGCTGAACTTCATTAAGTGATAATCTATACCCACGTATCTTAATTTGACTATCAATTCTACCTTTAAATATAAAATTGTTATCTTCTGTTTGTTTTATTAAATCACCAGTTTCATACCTGCCATTAAAATAACAAATTTTATCTTTTTCCAAATATCCTATTCCTACTTGATTCCCCAAAATTATCATCTGCCCTATATCATCAATAAGCAAATTATTACCTTGAAGTGGTTTACCTAAAACTATTGATTCTTGCTTGGTTTTAAATTCATGCATTAAAACACAAATAGTTGCCTCTGTTGGCCCATACGCATTCCAAAGACGAAAATGTTGCCCCCAAAGCTCAAGAATCTTTGGAGGAAAAGCATCCCCACCAACAATGAGTTCTTTTAGAGATGAAATAAATTTGTTAATAATAGATTGTGCAACGACAGGAGTAAGAAGAGCGCGAGAAACTTCATATTTTTTCATAAATGCTTCAAGACTATCACTAATCAAAACTTCATTTGGCGTCAGAATTATAGTTCCACCAAATGATAACGTAGCAAAAATCTCCCAAATACTTGCATCAAAACTAAAAGAAGCATATTGCAGCATTCGTGTATTAAGGTCAGTTGGTAGCACTTGTTGCAATGCATTAACAAATGCTTGTAAATTATTTTGCCCAATCATCACTCCCTTGGGAACGCCGGTTGTTCCAGATGTAAAAATCATATACGCTAAATCTGAATTATAAGTATAAGAATTTTTATGAAAATATTGTTTTTCATCAGTAATAAAAAAAACTGGATGGATTAAATCAATGATAGAGAGCAATCTATCTTTGGGATAATTAACAGGAAGATTCAAGAAACCATATTTAAGCATCCAACAAGCAAGTGTATCGGTGATAGCATCCAATTTTTTGTTGCGCTGTGTAATAACAATCTTAGTCTGATTATTTTCACCAATAATTTTTTTTATTTGTTCAGCTTTCGCCTTGGCAAGACCAATAAGTTCTTCATAGGTTACATTCAAACAATCATCAACAACAGCAATGTGGCTAGGAAATCTTTTAGCTATTTCAATAATTTTACTAATCAAGTCCAATTCCCTTTGAAATAATTTTGGTTGTTTTATTTAAATTTAAATCTTGAAGAACTGCCTTTAACAATTTTACGGTTTCATCGATATCAAAACGATCAACAATACTTCCTTGAGAGTGCGCATATCGGCATGGAATTCCAATATTAATTGCACTAACACCATTTAACATGCTTTGCACGGCGGCACCATCTTGCCCATAGCAAGCCATAGAATCAAATTGATATGACAGCTTTTGTTTTTGAGAAATCTCGATAACATATGATAATAAATTTTGATCGGGAATCATACTACCATCATAAACAAAAATGGCTGGCCCTTTGCCAAGTTTTGTACCATCTTCTGGCTCTGTTGTTTGCAAAGGAAAATCCTTTGCAATGCTAACGTCCAAATTTAAAATAATGTTGGGCTTAATAGTATTCGCAACGATCTTTGCACCACGCAACCCTAATTCTTCTTGAACAGTTGCAACAAAAACAACATTAACATCAAGCATTTTATCTTGTAATTTTTCGATAAGTTGGTCCATAACCAATAAACAAACTCGGTCGTCCATAGACTTTGCAAGGTAACGGCTTCCATTTGGACCAATTTTTTCAAAACTTGGATAAGGAGCTATAGCAAGCCCTGGACGAATACCCATTTTTTCAGCTTCTTCTTTGGAGCTGGCTCCTATATCTATAAACATTTTTCTTATAGGTGTTTTTTCGACATGTGGGTAAACACCGGAAATATGTGCAGACTCTAAACCCGAAAATCCTAAAACATTGCCTTTTTCAGTTTTGATAAACCATTTTTGCGCAAGAAGAGCAACCTCTAACCATCCCCCAATAGGATTAAATAAAATATGTCCATCGTTGGAAATTGATTTTACCATCAATCCAACCTCATCCATATGAGCCATCAAGGCAATGGTAGGTAACGATTGATTATCCTTTTTGCAATTAATATAAAAAAATACATTACCCAAATTATCAGTGCTTACATCTTTGACTTTTTTTGACCATCTTTTTATAAGAAAATCTCTGACATCGCTTTCAAAACCCGAAGGTGCCGTAATACAACAAAGTTGCTGAAGTAGAATTTCTGTTTCATCTAAGGATTGATTTTTGCTTGATATAGTTTCTGTAAAAACCCAAGCTAACGTTATAAAAAATAAAATTCTATTTGAATACACCATCTTAAAACCCTTTTCAATCTTTACTCAATATTGAGTTTGTAAAAATTTCGTTGAGTGTAATATTTTTATAGCCCAAAGTAAAGTAGAAAAGTGAACTTAATTTTATTAGTTTTAATTTTAAAAAATTTTATTTATTTAATTTCATCCAAAAATTATACGTTTCTTTTGCTATAAAATCATAAGAAAAATTTTCTTTAAATCTTTGATATCCCAATTGCCCAAACTCTTTATGCAAATCTTGATTTGTCATAAATATTTTTAATTTATTTGTTAAATCAAGTATATTTTTTTGTTCAAAAATTAAACCAGCATTATCTATAACTTGTGCAATATTACCTGCATTGCTGCCAATAACTGGAATTTTACACGCCATTGCTTCTATTAAAACATGACCAAACTGCTCTTTCCAATTTGGTGTATCATAAGATGGCAAAACCAATATTTCAAGCGTTTTTATTATTTTTGCTATTTTTTCATGCGTAACAGAGTTTATTAAAATAACTTTTTCTTGCAAATTTAATTTTTTAATAAAACTAATTAGATTACTTTTTTCAGGGCCATCACCTACAAATAATAATCGCCAATTCTCAAACTCTTTTTCTAAATTGCAATACGCTTCAAGCAACAAAAAAATGCCCTTTTCTTGCGTAAATCGACCAATAAAGCCTATAATATTTTTTTTATCATTGCATGCACAATGTTCAGAAGTAAAAATTTCTTCGTCAACGCCCAATTGCAATAAAACTTTTGTATCTTTTAAAAACTTTTTTTCTTGCAAAATAATTTTTGCTTCGTGATTGCCTACAAAGGCTGCATCTGAATTTCTTAAATTAAAATTTTCTATAAATTGCCAAAAAATTTTATATTTAAAAGATTTTTTATGTCTCCAATTAACCCATGTAAAAAAAGTAAATTTTGTTTTAAATCGTAAAATTTTAGATAAAATTTTGCATAACAATATTATTTGAAAATAAACAAAAGCATTATCACCCTGCTCGACATGAACTAAATCAGGTTTAAAATTTTTTAAAATTTTAAAAAGTTCAAAAAATTTAAATCTATACAAAATTTCGTTGCCAGAATAAAAGGTATCTAATGCCTCAAATTCACAATTTTCTAAATTATCTTTTGATAAATCCCCTGCTTCTATTTTAAATAAAGCAGCCTGCCAAATTTTTGGTATCAAAATTTTTAATTTAATATTTTTATATTTATTCGCTAAAATTTTCCATTTGAGTCTGTTGATTTTGGCTATATATGCGTGTCCAATTACTAGAACTTTCATCAAATAACTCTTTTAATTCTGGGTATGTTGTTGTTAAACCAAATTTAAATAAGTTTTCAATTTTCTTTATCGAAAAATTATCTTTTATAAACTCAATAGCAAAATTACTAAAGTCTTGATATAAGACATCAGATTGCAAAAGATTTAAAGCTTTATCTGCCATATCTTGGTCATCATTAATTTCAACCAAATAACCATTTTTAGCATGCACTATAAAATCTCTTGGGCCTCCACAATCTGTTGAAATAACAGGGATTCCATAACAAAGTGCCTGTAATCCCACTATTCCTAACCCCTCTTGATAAGAAGTCAGTAATAATAAATCAGCAATTTTATAATAATTTTGCAATTCTTGATCACTAATTTGACCAGTAAAAATTATATTTTTAAAACATGGAAAATCTAAAAAATTAGTTAAATCTTTATCTTTAGGTTTACTGCCAATTACATACAATTTAACATCAGGAATAAACCTATAAATTCGATTAAAAACGCGAATAAGCATTGCGATATTTTTTCTAGGATCATTAAATCGTCCAACAGCTATGATTATTTTAGTCTTAGATAAATTATTTTTAATATTAGATATTTTATTAGTTAAAACATCTTCAGGTACCTGCATGGGATAATTGCAAATAAACATGTTTTCTCTTTGATCTCCTAAAATTTGTTCGAATCTTTTATGTGTATATTTACTTAAAGTCCAAATAAAATTAGCTTTTCGTAAAATTTCTCTTTCCATATTTAAAATTTTGCAAACATTTAATTTGTGCAAAAAATATCTAAAAAAAGAAAGCTCTTTTATTCTTTCTTGTCTATCTTGCAAATAATCAGAAGCAACCCACATTACAAATTTTTTATTTAATTTAACTAATGGGTATGCAGGAATTGGATTGCCGCTTACAACCCAAAAATAATCATAATTTTTTAATTCTTGTTGCCATAAAGATTTTGTAAATTTATAATGTCCAGCTTCCCAAAAAGCCCATTTTGCACCTATATGAACATATTTAATATCGAAAAATTTTTCTTCTTTTGTTTTAGAAAAAAATCTAAAAGACCTGATGCTCGCAGAAATATCTTTATCAAAAGATAAACAAAATACAGTCGGCTCAAAATATTTTGTACAAAAATCATGAACAATTTTTAATTTTGCAAAGACTCCCCCATAACTATAAGAATTTTTTATTGTAATTATTGCAATTTTAGGTTTTGTATTTTTTATATTACTCAAAATTTTCTCCCAAATTTTAGATTCTAAAATTTTTTATCAAAAAATTTTCTATTAAATTTTTTAACTTAAAATTTTGCGCTTGGATAAAACTTTTTTTAATTATTTCTTGGCGCAAATTTTCATGTAATAAATAATATTTGATTTTTTTTTCTAATTCGTCAATCTCAGAAAAACATTCAATATTTAAATTTTCTTTAAAAAGAAAATTGGCTTGTTCTTCTGTTCTTTGTGTTAATAAAAAACTTTTACTTGCGGGAATTTCAAAAGTACGCATATTATGTGAATTTAAATTTTGTTTTCTAATAAAATTTAAATTTATTTTAGATAACCTGAAAGCTTTTATAGCTTGCTCACCATAAATTGCAGTTTTTTGAATTTTACTAATCAAAATAGAATTTTGTGTCAAATTTTCTTGCCACGAGTTTCCCCAAATTTTTAAATCCAAATCAGGCATTTTTTCTAATAAATTTGTTAGCCAAACCTCTCTTTCTTTTTCCCATGTGCCAATAAAACAGACATCGCTTTTATATTTATGCAAATCTTGTTCTGTAATTTTTATATCTTGTTCAAAAATATCTGGATCATAACCAAATGGTAAATAATCAACTTTTTTACATCCAGCCATTAATAAAAGTTTTATCAGATCTTGTGACCAAATTAAAAAACAATCATAATTTGGCAAAGATTTTAAAACTTGTTCATTACTATTATTGTTCCAAAAAACAAATGGATTATCTGGATAAAAATTAACTAAATAAGATTTAAAATTCTGTTTTATATATTTTATAGTTTTAGCAAAAATAGATTCAGCTTTAATAAAAAAAATAAGATCAGGTTTAAATTTTTTAACTTTTTTTATCAAAAAAATATTAATTAAATAAGCATTGATATTTAACATGCTTATATTTTGAGTATAGTTTTTTCTGTAATCAAATTTTTCAACATCATAATTAAGTTTTGATAAAATATTGTAAAAAGAAGTCGCATAAGTATAAATTTCGGGATTTTTACTAAAGTAACCTACTATTAATATTTTTTTTATTTTATTCACTTTAATATGCTTTTATAAGTTTTAAAAATATTTTCTCCGTAATTATCCCAACTAAATTTTTGTACATGCTCTTTGGCAAGTTGCCCCATAAATTGCGCATGTTCACGATTTTGGTAAATATATAAAATTTTTTCAGCTAAAATATCAGCACTTCCTGCAGGTACAATAAAACCATGAACTTTATCTTCGATTAAATCTGACGCGGCAGTATTATCAGAACAAATTACAGGAAGACCACAAGCCATGGCCTCACCTATTACCATGCCAAAGCCATCTTCAATCGAAGGTAAGACAAAAAGATCTGAACCCTGATATAATTTTTTTAAATTATACTTATCTGTCGAACCATAAAAAATAATATTTTGGGGTAATTTTATTCTATCTAAATATATTTTTAGATCGTTTTGTAAATTACCAACTAAAATTAGCTCAGCTTGATTTGGTGCAAAATTAAGTTTTTGCCAAGCTTGAATTAAATATTGCACGCCTTTTCTTAAACATAATAAACCTACAAAAATGACTCTGAATTTATTAGATTTATTTTTCAGTAAATCTGCTTGTAAAAAATTTGGAGTTTTAAAAAATTCTACATCTATGCCACAATTAACTTTTAAAAGTTTTTTTGAGTCAAAATTTTGTTTTAAAAAACTTTTATAAACAAAGTCAGAAATTGTCATAATATAATCAGTTTGTTCATATTCACAAAGAATTTTATCAATATTCTTTTGATTTATAGCCGAATATTTTATACAAAATTTATCATATTCACTTTGTATAAGTTTTTGTTGTTCTAAAATATGACAAGAACCTGATTCTAAAATAATTTTGGCACCTGTTTTTTTTATGTTATTTATGCTATGTAAAAAAAAATGTGCC
>Ga0265297_10005010_pt1 | contig 20799 bp, 24 predicted proteins | sample Munlanlwell13791_FD_192502 | JGI IMG/M metagenome (GOLD analysis project Ga0265297, IMG submission 192502) | Leachate microbial communities from a municipal landfill in Southern Ontario, Canada - Leachate well 137-91 | ecosystem: Engineered > Solid waste > Landfill > Unclassified | place...
TCAACCTTACTCGGACGACCAAAATGGGAAATAAGATTTATTTCTCGCGCCCCTCGCTCCATGACCTTTTTAATTGTCGGAATTGCGGCTTCAATTCTCTTTTTGTCCATAATCCTTCCGCCCTCAATCGGAACATTAAGATCGAGCCGAACTAAAACTCTCTTTCCGCGAAAATCCGCTTTATTAAGCCGCCGGTGACTGGGAATTCTCAACACCCTTTTATTATTACTTTCCACTTTTAACCTCTGCTGTAATCCGGCATATTTCACAAAAGCTTTTTGCCTTTAAACTTTCACCCCCAACTAACAAACCATTAATGTTGGGTTGCATCATATACTCGCGAACATTTTTGGCCTCAACCGATCCGCCATAGAGAATTTTAATTTCGTCACTGGGAAGGTTTACTTTTTCCTTAAGATGATTTCTGATGATATACGAAATAGCCGAGGCATAAATTCCGGTTGCATAGTTACCGGTCCCGATCGCCCATATCGGCTCATAGGCAAAATGCACCTTGGCCACATCACTTTTCCCGATTTTGGAAATTGCTTATCGATTTGATTTAATATTCCCTCGCCCGATTTCATTTTTTTTAACTCCGCCTGATAATGATCTTCGAGATTAAATTTCTCTTTTTCCCCGACACAGACGACTGGAATAATATTATTTTCAAGGGAAAACTTTACTTTTCTTGCTATTGCATCGTCGGTTTCTCCAAAATATTCTCTCCTTTCGCTATGTCCGATCAGCATATATTTACAGACATTGCGCACCATATGAAGAGATATTTCCCCCGTATACGCGCCCTCTTTCTCCCACATGGCACTTTGAATGCCTAAATATAGATTATTCGGCCTGGCCTTCATTTCAAAATAAATGGGGTAAATATAGACCGCCGCCGGACACAAAACTATGTCGACATGTTTAATGTATTCCGCATTTCGGGAAATCTGTCCAGCCAAAATAGTTGCCTCGGAAAGAGAGAGGTTCATTTTCCAATTGCCGATAATAAGCGGATAATCCATACTCCTCCCTGTTTATATTAGTGCAATTACTTCACGAAAGGTCAATGCGATAATGACTGCAATAAAAAATATAAAGCCAATAAAATGAAGAATGTTTTCTACTTCCGAGCGAACCACTTTCTTGCGAAAAACTCCCTCGGCAACAATGAACACCGCCCTGCCACCGTCGAGAGCGGGGAAGGGAAGAATGTTGATAATGCCGAGATTAATCGATAGTATCGCGGCCCACTGCACTACGTAGACAACCCCCATTTTAACCGCTTCGCCAGTTAAATTAAATATCCCAACCGGTCCAGCTATACCTCCACTGACCCGGCCCTGAAAAAGACTCATTAGTACATTTTTTAACATCACAATAATATAACCAGTTGTCAAAACCATTTCTTCGAACCCGACTGCCAGCGCTTTGAAAAAAGCGAGCTTGACAATTGGAATATCTGTCACACCGACACCAACGGGCGCTTCAATATTTTGGGAAACCGCTACTACTTTTGTTATTTCCTTATTATTTCTGGTAACCCTAAGATTAATCTGTTGACCAAGATTTGCCTTGGTAAAATCGGCGAAATCTTCAGTTGAGGCAAAACCTTCGATAATGTCCCCGACCTCTAGTCCAACTTGCTCAGCTGGAGATTCGGTATTCACTTGAGCGATGACGATTCGATGCTTCTGGGTTCCGCCGATTTTAGATGCGTCCACCCGTATTGGTGACATCCCAATCATGTAGCCGACGGAAAATAGAATTCCGGCCAAAATAAAATTCATCAATACTCCCGCCACCACAATGAAAAGCTTGCTTCTGGCTTTCTTGGTCGAAAAAGAGCGGGACGACTTTGACTCTTCTTCTTCACCAAGCATTTTGACATATCCACCGAAGGGAATGAGATTAATACAGTACTTGGTTTCCCCGCGTTTTCGGCAAATTAAGCGAGGTGGAAAGCCAAAGGCAAACTCTTCAACTTTTACTTTGGAAACTTTAGCTGCCAAAAAGTGCCCGAGTTCATGGACAAAAACCAGAAGCCCCAGAACAATTAGAAAAACAAAAAGTGTTAACCAAAACATCAAATCGACCTGACTTGCCTTTCTTTATTATCAATCAAACCCTGAACTTTATTGTTATACTCATCAATCAAACGGTTAATTTCCTTTTCAGCCGCGTAACGATCGTCTTCCGTTAGCTGAGATTTTTCCTCCATACCCTTGATTTCTTCCCAAATTTCACCCCTGACATTTCGCAGAGCCACGCGGGCTTCCTCTCCCTTCTTCCGAAGGGTTCGAACAATTTCCTCACGTCTTTCTTGAGTCATAGCAGGCAAAACGATACGGATCACATTGCCATCATTGGTGGGAAGTACCCCAAGGTCAGAATTTTTAATCGCCAGCTCAATATCTCCAAGCGAATTCTTATCCCACGGTTGCACGATGATCTGGCTGGCGTCCGGAGTTGAAAGAGAAGCCATTTGCTTTAGTGGAGCGGTTGAACCGTAGTAAGTTACCATAATATTTTCAACCAGCGCCGTTGCAGCTCGTCCGGTTCGAACATTGCTAAAATCGGTTGACAGTTTATCCAGCACTTGCTCAAATTGCTCTTTAAGTTTTCTCACTTTTGATTCGTACATACTCTCCTTTGATAACAAATAAGTTCAGCTACTTTAAATTTATCCAATATAAGTCAAGATATCAAGACGGGCCGGCGTGAGCCGGCCCGTCTGCGCTGATTTATTATTTCATTTCCCGAGAGTGTATTTGACAAATCTCTTCACTTTAATATTTTCACCGGTTTTAACAATTATTTCCTGCAGTAAATCTCCAAGTGTTTTTTCTTCATCACGAAAATATACTTCTTTCATTAAAGCACCTACTGCTTTAGCATTGGATTGAGCCGCGTGCAAGGCAATTTCGTGAACAAAGTACTTAAAATCATTATTACGAGCAACAAAATCGGTCTCGCAATTAACCTCGACCAAAACGCCGATTTTACCAAGATGAATATAGGAATCTACAAGACCTTGGGTGGTCTCGCGGTCAGATCTTTTCTGCACCTTCCCCAGCCCCTGCTTTTTTAGCCAGGCCAGAGCTTCTTTCTCGTCACCGCCGGATTGATCCAGGGCGCGCTTGACATCCATCACGCCTGCGCCAGTTTTAGCCCGCAGATTTTTTATTTTTTCTACCATTTTTCTTTTTCTCGTTGCTTGAATTTTTAAGCTTACTTTCTTTCTTTATTGCTTTATCGACCCTCTCTTCAACCTTAGTTTCAACCGCCCGAGTTTGATGATTTTTTTCGAACTCTGCCGCGATTAAATCCAAAACCATGGCAATACTTTTCCTTGAATCATCATTGATAATAATTGGATAATCAATATTATTCGGATTAGCGTTAGTATCGCACAGAGCCACAATCGGCACACCCTTTGCTCTTGCTTCCAAAACCGCGATCTCCTCCTCTTTGGCATCAACAACAAAAAGCACATCCGGAACTCTATCAAGGGTTCGCAAACCGTCAAAAATCAATTTTGATTTGTCTAAATCTTTTTGAATCTTAAGCCGTTCATTTTTGGTTAAGTGCTCATATTTATTTTCAGCAAGATCACTTTCAGTTTTAATCATCTTTTTAATGCTTTTTGAAACAATCGGAAAGTTGGTGATTAAGCCCCCCGGCCACCTTTCGCTGATATAGGGCATTTTAAGTTTCGTTGCAATCTCTTTTATTTTTTCCTTGGCTTGCAACTTAGTGCCAGAAAAAAGTACAAGCGCACCTTGCTTCGCTTGAAAATTTAAAAACTCCATAGCTTTTTCAATTTGCAAGACGGTTTGATCGAGATCGATAACAGCAATTCTATTTCTGAAAGCATAAACAAAATTATGCGTTCTGGCATCGGTCTTAGACCGCAAATGGCCGACGTGAGCTCCGGCACTAAATAACTCCTTGACTGTTGGCGTTTTGTTGGACATCTTTTATCTTTAAGCTAACCTCATTATTTTACTACAACAAGATTAAACCTAAAATTAAACAAAAAATCAAGGGGGGTGTCACAACCCTTGAAAGAAATTACAGTAAATGATATGATTATTGCGTCAATTATTATGAAAAAAAATATCCACCCTAAATATTTTGATAAATCAAAAGTCGAGTGTTCCTGTGGCGCTGTTTTTGAGGTTGGCTCAACTTTGGATAAACTCAAAATCGAAATTTGCTCGAATTGTCATCCTGCTTACACCGGAAATAAAAAATTAATTGACAGCGCAGGCAGAGTTGACCGGTTTGAAGAGCGGCTTAAAAAATCAAAAAAACTTCAAGAACTTACAAATAATATTAAGAAGATTCCCAAAACTGCTAAGGTCAAGGATAAAAAGAACTAAGGAAAAGATCCGTGAATGATAAAGTGGCAAAACTAGTAGAGCTGGAGAAAATGCTGAAAAATTCGGACGATGAAGAATTTCGCGCCTTAATATCAGATGAAATACAAATATTAAAAAGCCAGCTTATCCCGCCTCACAAAGAAGATGACAACAACGCTATTCTGGAAATACGCGCCGGCACCGGGGGAGAAGAAGCCGAACTTTTCGCCGGTGAGCTGGTAAGGATGTATTTGCGCTTGGTGGAAAACAAAGGTTGGAAAATAAGTATTCAAAATCAAAATCGTACTCCCCTGGGTGGCATTAAAGAATTTATTGCCACCGTCTTGGGCAGTGGCGCTTATGGAAAATTAAAATATGAGGGAGGTGTCCATCGCGTCCAAAGAGTCCCAAAAACGGAAAAAGGCGGACGCGTTCACACTTCAGCCGCAACGGTCGCCGTTCTCCCCGAAGTTGAAGAAAAAGAGATTGAGATAAAAAGCGAGAATCTGAAAATCGATGTTTACCGTGCCAGCGGGCATGGTGGCCAATCAGTTAACACCACCGACTCAGCGGTTAGAATTACACATCTGCCAAGCGGTCTTGTTGTGACTTGCCAAGATGAAAGAAGCCAGCTGAAAAATCGTGAAAAAGCATTGTCTATTCTACGGTCAAAGTTGTGGCAAAAACAGCAAGACGAGAAGGAAAAAAAACAGGGTTCGATTCGGTCGTTGATGGTAAAATCCGGGGATAGAAGTGAAAAAATCAGAACCTATAATTTCCCCCAAGATCGTGTTACCGATCATCGCCTCCCTAAATCGTGGAGTAATATTGAAAAAATTCTTTCCGGTCATATTGACGAAATTATTGACAGCTTAAAAACTTTCGAGCAAGACAGTAAAATCAAACAGATCTTAAGTGATGCAACTGCGCACTCTAGTTGAAAACAACTATTCACGCCAAGACGAAATAATCCAAATAGCAGGGGACTTGTTAGGATTTTCCAAAGAGCAAATTACACTACATTTTAACGCACTTAAAATTAATAAAAATCAAATTAGTAAAATTAAAACTTCTCTTAACGCCCTGCAATCGGGAGTTCCCCTCCCCTATTTATTAAAGAAATATTATTTTTTTAATAGCGCTTTATTTATTAATCGCGCCGTTTTAATCCCACGGTTTGAAACTGAAGTTTTGGTTTTAAAAACACTGCAATTATTGGAAAATATTTCAAACGCAACAATCATCGATATTGGCACGGGAAGCGGTAATATCATCATTGCACTCGCTAAGGCACGAGGTAATAAAGATCAGTATTTTGCAGTTGATATTTCAAAGTCCGCTTTAAAAGTCGCGCAAAAAAACGCTCAATGCAACAAGGTCGATAAAATAAAATTTTATCAGAGTGATTTAATGGAAAATAAAAAACTTCCCCGGCAATTTGATGTTTTAGTAGCAAATCTTCCCTATCTCAATTCTGATTACTTAGCTGCATTACCAGAGAAACTTTCAAAAAAATTATACTTTGAGCCACGACTTGCGCTTGATGGTGGACGAGACGGAATGAAAACTATTTCTCGACTATTGAACGACTTACCAACACGGATGCACCAAAATTCTATCGCCATAATCGAAATCGACAGCCGGCAAAAAGATCAAGTCATAACAATGTGCAAAGCAAACGGCCTCACGCCAAAAACGATTAAGGATTTAAATAATCGAGTGCGCTTTGTAGAAATTAGGAAGGCGACTCGCCAAGCGTAACTTTAAGATCAATCTTATCGTTTCCTCGGGTTAAGTTTAAAGTAATTTCATTGCCGGGCGCATAGCGGCTCAATAGTGCTACAAATGATTGATTTTTGCTTATATCGTCATTATTTATCGCAGTAATAATATCCCCTTCGCGAATACCAGCTCTTTCTGCGGGGGAACCAGGAATGACAGCCGGCAAAGAATTGGCACTGTCGCCAACCACCAAGATACCCTTGGCTTCTTTAATACCCTTAATCGCCGCGATCTGTTCGTCGACCGCTACATAACGAATGCCGATATAGGGCCGTACAATCCTGCCGTATTTTCCAATCGAGTCAATTGCCGTTTTAATCGAATTAATCGGAATAGCAAAACCAACCCCTTCGGCCTGTCCCTTCGCTGCCGTAGCAGTATTTATCCCGATCACTTGCCCCTTCAGATTAACCAGCGGACCGCCAGAATTCCCTTCATTAATAGCCGCATCGGTTTGCAAAAGATTATCGATGCTAGTTGTCGCCATACCCGTGCCATCTGTCGCTTGGATAGATCGTTCTTTGCCCGAAAGGACTCCAACCGTGACTGAATTTTGAAATTCACCAAGCGTATTTCCAACCGCAATAACCCTTTGGCCAATTTCCAAATTATCCGAATCTCCAAATTCGACCGTCTTTAAACCCTTGGCTTCAATCCTTAAAATCGCAAAATCATAAATTGGATCTTTGGAAATAACTTGCGCATCGTACTTTTTACCATCGGCGGTGATAACAGAATACTGGGCACCCTCGATATCTGCCACATGCTTATTAGTTGCAATTAAGCCGTCTGAAGTAATGACAAAGCCGGTTCCCCCTCCCTGCTGTTGTTGATACATATCCTGCTCGTCACCAAAGGGAGAAATAAAAGGATTAAAAACCCTAACATCCTTAGTAAAAATAATACTAACCACCGCCGGCGTTACTTTTTTAACCGCATCAATCACCCCGGAATCTTCTCTGACCGTCACATTTTCAACCCGATTAGCGACAGGCAAGCCCGAATTATCCGTATTAATACCAAGCGCATGCTGGATCGTAACTGAGCTCGAAATCACAGCAATACCAACAAAACTCCCTACGATGCCCGAGAGAAACCCCAAAATACTCAAAAATATAATAATGGAACGATTGGCTTTAAACATTGACTATCCTCATATCACTATTATATCAAACAGTACAGTGATAATAATTATGGCGTTTACTTTTACTTTTCTTTGATCTCTTCGTCTTCCTGTTCAACCTTGTACAGAGCCGCAATCTTTCCAAACTGGAATGATATTACCACGGCCAACACAGTCACCAAGAAAGCATAAATTATCTGTGAAACCAGAGATTGCCCAGATGATATGTATCTTTGAATAATTTGTTTAACTAAATCATTCCACGCAAATGCAGCTACTAAGGCAAAGGCGGAAGTCAAAAGCGTTGCCAGTGTTTCAACAAACTGACTGCGAAATTCTCTGGCTAAACGCACTTTGCGACTTGGCTTTCTTTTTTCACTATCACTTGTCATTTTCAATCCTTTCTAAAATTTTTCTCCTGATTTTATTTGGATCACTTTGGTTCTTAGTTTTTTTCATCACTTGGCCAATTAAAAAACCCAACACCTTGTTGTTTCCCTTTTTAATTTTTAAAACAGCATCCTGATTTTCTTTTATGGCATTATTTATCGCACTATCTATATCGTCACCACTTGTAATTACCGGATTATAAGACGGGTTTTCAATCATCTTTCTAATGATGTTTGAGGGGGGTTTGTGACAAAAAATATATTCAATTGTTTGTATCTGATCGTCTTTGGATAAATCCAAATACTTTTTCTCATTCACAATAAGATTCGCAGCAATTAATATTTTTTGTTTATCTTCATGCAAAATCAAATTTATTGCCTCAAGTTTTTTGGGATTTTTAACAATAATTTCGGTTAAATGAGGACTTAGACCGGCTTGGCGCAACCTGGCTCGTTCGTCGGAAGGCAAATCTTTCGAACTCGCTCGCAGTTTTTTTAGGTCAACCAAACTCGATGTCTCAAACGGCGGGATATCCGGTTCGGGAAAATATCGATAATCCTTAGCTTCTTCCTTCTCGCGCAAAATATATGTTTTGGCCTTTTTAGCATCAAAGCCCCGCGTAATCTTATTTTTTTTACCACTAAAACTTTCAAATTCATCCATCAAACGCCGTTTTTCATACTCAAGCGCCTTTTCAATAAAGCGAAAAGAGTTGAGATTTTTAATTTCAACAATTGGCGATGACTTGTCGCCTTTAATCACATTAATATTTGCATCTGAACGAAGATGTCCCTTTTCCATATCTGCAACCGATACATCAAGTTTGCGCAAAATAAGCTGCAGCTCTTTTAAAAATTCCTTGGCTTGAGCGGGAGAGGTGATATCGGGCTCTGTCACGATTTCTAGAAGCGGTGTTCCCGCCCGATTGAGATCGATCTGGGTTATTCCTGATTTTTGATGAATCAGCTTGCCGGCATCTTCTTCCAGATGGATTCGATTCAGCCGAACTTTCTTTCCTCCAACTTCAACCGACCCGCCCTTGCAAAAGGGTTGGTCGTATTGGCTGATCTGATAACCCTTGGGAAGATCCGGATAGAAATAATGCTTCCGATCAAATTTTGAAATTTTCGCAATTTCACTGCCAACCGCCATTCCAAATTTAATTGTCATTTCTATGGCTTTACAGTTTGGAACAGGTAGCGTTCCAGGCATGCCCATACAAACCGGACAAATCTGGCTGTTGGGCTTGGTCGGATGCGGATTGTTTTCACACCGACAAAACATCTTACTCTTCGTCTTAAGATGAGCATGAATTTCTAAACCAATAATGGTCTTAAAATCACTCATTTTTAAATGCTTTCAGCGCAATTAGATATTTTTTTACTTTGATCAACGCACTTTCAATTTCGTTTTGACTAACCATGTGGTCGACATCATGGACCACGCTATTTCTTAACTTATGAGCATCCCACATTCCTTGGTAAACACTACGGTCAACTAAGGATTCGGTTTTACGCAATCTGTCCGCCATCGTCGCTCCGACAACATTGGCTTTTTTTAAAACTGCATCCACCAATTTATCGGCCTCAATAACAGCCAGCTTATTCTCCAAACGCTCAATCTCATCCCACCTTTGACTTATTTCCCCCGCTTTAAAAACACTGAACCCGGGTTTTGGCAAAAACAACCCGACTACCGAATCGATCCCTTTTTCAATTAGTCCGGCAATAACATCAGTAACACCGCTGGAATGATGGTTATTTTTATTCATTTTGTTTGGCACATTTATTTTCAAATCCCCGAACTTTTTCAAACTGGTGCGAAAAATTTAACAGTAAGTCCTCCCTTAATTGGGGCGCAATCATTTGGACCCCGACCGGTAAATCTCGATTCCCTCTTTTTACAAACCCAGCCGGAGTAGAAATGGCCGGCACTCCCGCGGGATTAATCGGAACAGTGTAGATGTCACTCAAATACATTTTAACCGGATCATCTGATTTTTCTCCAATTTTAAACGCCGGCGTAGGTGATACCGGCGCAATAATTACATCGGCCTTTTTAAACACTTCATCAAAATCCTTTTTTACTAGAGTCCTTAGCTGGAGTGCTTTTTTATAATAAGCGTCATAATAACCGGCGGATAAAACATATGTCCCCAGCATAATGCGGCGCTTGGCCTCATCGCCAAAGCCCTGACTTCTCGAGCCAAAATAAACTTCGCCCAAACTCTGCTGTTCTTTTTTTCTCAAAGTTGAATAACCATATCTAATTCCATCATAACGAGACAGGTTGGAACTGACTTCGGCGGGTTGAATAATATAATAAGTTTCAAGAGCATAAGCGGTATGTGGCATTTCGACGTTGATTATCTTGACACCTGCCTGACGGAATTTTTCAATCGCGTCACGAATAATATTTTCAACATCTTTATCCATTCCGGAAGTAAAATATTCCTTCGGGACAGCCATCGTTTTTCCCTTAATTTGCTTATCTAATAATTTACAATACTCTGGGACCGGCACATCTAGAGTGGTAGCATCAAGCTCATCGCGGCCCGCCAGCACTTCTAAAAGCAAAGCAATATCTTCGGTGGTTTTAGCAAGCGGCCCGACTACGTCCAAACTTGATGCCATCGCTATTACGCCATAGCGCGAAACCCGGCCGTAGGTTGGTTTTAACCCGACGACAGAACACAGACAAGCTGGCTGTCTGATCGATCCGCCCGTGTCAGTTCCGATTGAAGCCAATATTTCCCCCGCCGCCACAGCCGCCGCCGACCCCCCCGATGACCCCCCCGGCACACGCGCTATATCCCAAGGGTTTTTGGTTGTCTGAAAATCAGAGTTTTCGGTGCTCGACCCATGAGCAAAAGCATCTAGATTATTCTTTCCCAAAATAATCATTCCCGCTTCTTTGAGCTTTCTGACCACCGTCGCATCATATGACGGGATAAATCCCTTTAAAATTGATGAGGCAGCGGTTGTTTCCACCCCTTTTTGACAAATTAAATCCTTGATCGAAATGGGAACACCATCTAAGCGGCTCAAGGTTTTACCCGCGCTTCTTCTTTGATCCGACAACTTCGCTGTTTCCATAGCACCTTGCTCGTCAACAGATAAATATGCCTCAATAGTAGGATCTAATTTTTTTATCCTGTCCAAGAACCCCTGCGTTAACTCAAGCGCAGTCGTTTTATTTTCGCCTAGTAATGCAATCGCCTTAGATATAGTTAAATTTTGTACCCGCATTTATTCCTTAATTGTTTGAGGAACAATAATCATATCACTATCAGTTTTGGGGACATTGGAAAAATTTTCTTTGGCACCCTGCGGTCTTAAATTTTGATCATAAATAACTACATCGGCCTGACATATATTTTTTAATTTTGTCACTTGAGAGGTCTCTTCAACCCCACTCAGCTTAAGACCTTCAATTTTTTTAAATAAACCCAAAACCTCCTCCAGTTGACGATGGTATTTTTTTTCCTTCTCTGGCGACAACTCTAAACGCGCCAGTTTTGCTACTGCCAAAACCTCTTCTTTTTTTAGCATACTGATTTTTATCTTATCAGAGAAACCGTTATTTTCAAGAAATTAAATTCAAAAGTTCTTGTTCGGTGATAATTTTCACCCCCAGTCGCTTGGCCTTCTCCAACTTTGATCCAGGTTCTTCGCCAGCCACAAGATAGTTGGTCTGTGCAGAAACCGACGACATCACCTTGCCTCCATACTGAACAATTTTTTTATGTGTTTCGTCCCTCGTTAAATTTTCTAAAACCCCCGTCACCACAAAACTTTGACCATTTAATTTATTCCTTTCAACCGGAGAATGATAATCTCTAACCTTGACCCCGTTTTTTATTAATTTTTTAATCAATGCCTGGTTCTCTTCGTCAGATAGATAAAAAGATAATGACTGGGCAACTTCCGGTCCCACACCGTATACATTTTCTATTTCCTCTTTGCTGGCATTGACAAAATTTTTCAAGGTATGGAAATGTTGAGCTAAATCAATGGCTGTTTGTTCGCCGATATGTCGGATTCCCAGAGCGTAAATAAAACGGTCAAGCTCGACTACTTTTGCTTTTTCGATAGCAGCAGCAATATTTTCTGCCGACTTATCAGCGAAACGCTCCAGCGGGAGTAGATCATCCCGAGTTAATTTGAAAATATCACCTGAATCGCGAATTAGTCCTATGTCTAATAACTGCTTAATTATCTTCGGCCCCAAGCCGTCAATATCAAAACCATCTTTAGACACAAAGTGGTTTAAGCCCCGAAAGCGCCTGATCAAGCATTTAGGATCCTGGCAGTATAAATCTACTTCACCTTGTTTGCGCACAACTAGACCACCGCAAATTGGACATTCGGACGGCATGGAAAATTTTTTTTCATCTCCCATTCTCATTCTTTTGATTGGTCCTACAACCTCCGGTATCACATCTCCAGCCTTGCGGATTATTACCGTATCCCTAATACGAATATCTTTGCGATCAATTTCGTCTTTATTGTGCAAAGTGGCTCTCGAAACAGTCGAGCCCGCCACGGGGGTCGGATCCAGTATCGCCACGGGCGTCAACTTACCCGTCCGTCCAACTTGGACAATAATATCTTTAATCTGACTGGTTGCCTCCTCGGCCGGAAACTTAAAGGCAATCTGTCCTCGTGGCGCTTTTCCCGCCACCCCAAGCTTATTAAATAATTTTTTATCGTTTACACCGACCACAATTCCATCGATTTGATAATCAAGAGAATTCCTTTTTTTATTCCAATATCTAAAAAAACGATACACTTCATCAATACCCCGACAAAGTTTATTATTGTCGGTGTTCGCCCTAAAACCAAGCTCCTCGCCCCTTTTATGCTCGACAAAATGGCTTTTAATGTTGGCTTCATCTAAAGCATAAAGCATAAACATTAAATTTCTAGATTGGGTAACCTTGGGGTCAAGTTGACGGACCGAGCCAGCCGCGATATTGCGAGGGTTGGCAAAGATTTGTTTGTCCTGTTTTTTTTGTCTTGTATTTAAAGCTTCGAAGTCCCTCTTGGTAAAATATACTTCCCCCCGCACTAAAATTTTTCCTTGGGTATTTTTTCTCAGCTTAAGCGGGATCGAATTAATAGTTTTAAGGTTATTTGTTACATCCTCTCCCACTTTCCCGTTGCCACGAGTTGCGCCCCGTACCAGCACTCCGTTTCTATATTCAAGCGAGACCGCTAAACCATCCATCTTGAGTTCGCAGTAATAACCTGATTTTTCAAGATCCGTCTTGCCCACCAGCCGTTCCAACCTTTTCTCCCATGCTTTTAGTTCTTCAAAGTCAAAAATGTCGTTTAATGAAAGCATCGGCTTTTCGTGTTTGACTTTTTCAAATTTCGGCAATGGCTCTCCGCCGACCCTCTGGGTCGGCGAGTCAGCTGTTACTAAATCAGGGTATTGCTCTTCAAGCTTTTTTAACTCGTGTTTCAATGAATCATCAATCGCATCGGAAACCCGCGGCGCATCCAAAACATGATAGCGATACCGGTTCTCGTCGATTTCGCGCCTTAATACCTTAATCCTTTTTTTCGCCTCGTTTTTATCCATAGCAAAACCTAACCTTATTGTAGATGCTTTACATCTAAAATCAATCTAGAGTGGTTTAACAATAACAATGCTGGTTTTAGAATCTTTTGTAGAAATATTGATACCGGTTTCATTCGGAGCTTTAATAATTGTCTGCACTTGTTCGCCTTCCTCTATCGACCCAACTATTGCTCCTTCAATTTCCCTTTCGTAGTAACTAACAACATTGGCCTTTGTGTCAGAAGCAGTATATGCACCCATTAAAAAACTCTTGCCGTTAATATTCACTTCTCCCACAGCTTCATCATGGGCAGCAACTGCACCGGGATATATCGGAACGCCAAAATCGGCTGTAGCTGGATCTGTATAACCAACTTCTAAATCTCCCATTTCGCCCGAAAAGGAAAAACCTTGCTCGTCTGATGTAAACTCATCGACTTGTCGGGATTGGCTGGGTTGGTAACTCCGATACACCAAAACCCCCGCGACTAGTAAAACTAAAACGATTCCGATAACAATCCACTTGCGCATTCTAAACCTCGACTTTTGGCGCTTTTTCTACTTCCGCTTTCTCGCCTTCATCTACCTCAAAAAGCTCTTTCGCCTTGAAGCTAAATGAATTGGCGATGATGTTTGTAGGAAAACTCTTGATGCGGATATTATAATCACGGACATTGGCATTATAAAACCTTCTCGAGGCCTCAACTTTATTTTCAGTTTCCGACAGCTCGCCTTGTAATTTCAGAAAGTTCTCATTTGCCTTTAAATTAGGATAGTTTTCGGCGACAGCAAAAACTGACTTTAAGGCCCCGGCTAGATTTTTTTCAGCTTCGGCTTTTGAGCCCATACCCTTGGCACTAATTGCGGCCGTTCTCGCCCGCGTAACCTCCTCAAATACCTTCTTCTCGTGTTTGGCATAACCCTTTATCGTTGCAACTAGATTTGGGATTAGGTCATATCTTCTTTTGAGCTGAACGGTGATATCGCTCCAGGCCTCTTCGGTACGGGTTTTAAGCGATATAAGACCATTATAAGCCGCTGCTACATAAAGCAATATAATCGCGATGATAGCGATGATTATCCACAATATTGTCACTTTAACTCCTTATTATTATTTATTTATTCTGTCGTAATGGCACTACTCGCCGTGGCTGGAGTAGGACTGCCCGAAACCGCCACGGGGTAGGTTAGAGAATACACCGCCTTGCCCTCTTTGACAACCGCTTCGGAATCAGTGGTGTCGTCAAGCATTGCCGTCAGAGTAAAAGACAACCCGTCTGACTTATAGCCATAGTTTTTGGCCGTACTTGGATCGGCCGGCAAGGCCGTCAAATAAGTTGGCACTAGGGCTGTTTCCAAGATATTACCGGTTGTTAAAAGTGCCAACTGCTCCGCCACGGGAAACTGGCCCTCTCCGGCATAATAATTCAAGAGCGCCTCCTGAATTATGGCTAGATCCGCTTTTCTCTGCTCATCATCCGTGGCCGCCATCTCGGTTCCTGTAAGACCTGCGGAACTTTCAGTTTCGTCCGATGTATCTTGAATTCCAGTAGATTCTTCAGCGGAAAAAAGCAAAGTGTAAATGTAGTATCCAACCGCAACTACCACAATCGCAAGTAATATCGCTAAAAGAATTCTAAGTGGGCTGGACTTTCCCTTAGGCCGATTCGCTTGAGCAATCATATCGTCCGCTTGAGCTTCGGGCGTCTCGGCGCCGGAAATACTATCAATCCCCACCCCCGCCGTCGGTTTCGCCGGTTGATTCTGTTGGGTTCCATCAATCGGAGATTTGTCGGAAAGGGACGGAGTTGGTGGCACCAATGTTTCAGGCCCTTGAGCAACCGGTTCCGGAACGGGCGGCGAGGGCACCGGTGATTGCTCAGTGAACGGATTAATTTCTTGATTCTTATCTTTTGCTCCAAAACCAGCATCACCAGCCACAGAGCCTTCCGGCATACCGGTTTTATCATCCAGAATGCTTTTTAAGAATTCATCTGTATCAGGTGCTTTAGTCGGTTCACCTAAATCACCCTCCGGCTTTGGTGGCTCAGGCACCGGTGGCGGCGCAACCGGTGCCGCAGAGGTCGATGATATATCCGGCGCACCCAGATCTGGGGACGGTGTTGTCGCCGGTCTGTCCGGACTAGCTGGCGGTTTTGGAAAATCTTCCGCTTTCAAAGCATCTAAAACGGCCGGATCGGTCGAAGTGGTCGGTTTTTCCTCCAATACTTCAGAGAGAGGTACACTTTGAGCTGGGGGTTCGGAAGCGCTCTGAGACGTGGGAGCCGAGCCAACTCCGGGAGGCAAATCAACAGGCGTTTTAGCGGCAGGGGGCCTAGGCGGCGGAACGCTGGGTGGAGACGAACTTGAAAATGCGCTTCCTTCCGACGCTACGGAACCACCTGGCTGAGAAGCCTGCGCTTCAGCCCGAGGACCAACCGCCTGCTCCAGAGGAGACTGTCCTAAATCCTCGGTTATTTTTCCTTTGTCTTTATTGTCATTCACATCTAAATTATCGGTCATACACCCCTCCTTAATTCAATTCTATCACAAACTAATATAAAAATAACTAGTCAATCGCCAAGAGTTTTAACGCCTCGCTTAAAACCGGATCATTTTCTGAAAATAATTGGTTTTCATTTTCGGATACCTCAATATCCGGCACAATTCCATTTGCATCGATATCAATGCCGTGTGGTGTGAGCCATTTTGCAACTGTAATTTTAACCGAAGTTCCTTGCGGGAGAAAATCGAGTTGCTGGACTGTTCCCTTGCCAAAAGTTTTCTCGCCGATTACTTGGCCACGCTGCTGATCCTTTACCGCCCCTGCTAAAATTTCAGCCGCCGAGGCACTGCCCGCGTTGACTAACACCACCAACTTGGCATTTTTTAGGTTACCCGCACCGCTAGTTAGATGTGTTTTTGCAGTTTTTTTCCCTTTTTCAATTACTACCGCGGTATCAGGATTAAATAAAAATGATGCCACCTCGATTGTTTCCTCCAAAATCCCTCCGGGGTTATTACGAAGATCGATGATGATTTTATCAATCGATTCACGCTCCATTGCCTCGGCCGCCACCTTAAACTCATCCGAGGTCTGAGTCCCAAACTCATTAATTAAAATATATCCGACTTTGTCGATAAGGCGAGTTTCCACCGTATCGACATTTAACTTTTCCCGCTTGACAGTAAAACTCTTGGTCTGGTCGTCCCTGATAATTTCCAACTTCACCGCCGTCCCGGCCGGTCCTCTTATTTTACCAACCACCGCATCAATCGGCTGGTCAAGGGTCTCAAAATCATCAACTTTAATAATAATATCCTTGGCTTTCAAACCCGCTTTTTGCGCCGGTGAATCCTTAAGTGGCGCTATCACGGTCGGATAGTTATTATAAGTTCCAATTTTTATCCCAATCCCCTCAAGTTCTCCAGATAACTCTTGAGTAAAATTAGTACTTACTTCGGGTGATAAAAAAGTTGTATATGGATCTTTAAGCGAGTAAAAAGCTCCGGTGATGGCACCGTAAATAAATTGCTGTTTATCAATTTCTCCCAAATACTGCTGGTCGAGCTTATCGTAGGCCTGCCAGAAAAGTTTCATATCTTCCTTGGTTAACTTATCCGTTCCCGAAAAAATATTGGCCTGATATGAATATGCAAATTTATGGCCAGCGACAAAACCAATAAACAAGCAAACCCCCACCAAAAGAAACAGCAACACCGCAAATCTAAATTTTCGTCCTTTGTTTGTCATGTCCTTAATTCTACCAGAGCCCTACAAAATGAAAAAGTTTCTGAGTAGCTCGGCAACGGTAACCGGACCCACCCCTCCTGGTACCGGGGCGAGATTTTTATCTTCCTTCCAGCCGGACAGAATTACATCTCCTCTGGTCTGAGCATTTTCGCAAATAGTGCTCGCATCAACTACCGTCGCACCAATTTTAAAATCAGAGTATGTAAAAACGCCGCCCTTTCCCGTCGCTGCCACAACGATATCAGCTGATTTTATCTTTTTATTATAATTGGGATCACTTTTCCCCAGCACCGCAACATTCAATCCTTGTTCGTTCCAATATCTAAAAAGTGGCTTGCCCACCAAAAATCCCTGGCCTATTATTAAAATATTTTTGCTCCGCAAGGAAATATTATAGTACTTCAATAAATCAACAATCGCTCTGACTGTGGGCGGAATGGGTTTGGTCGCTTTGCTCAAAATATAACCAAAACCGTCAACATCTTTTTGCGGGTTAATAAAACCAGCGGCTTGCAACCTGTCAATATGATCCGGCAATGGCATTTGCATTAAAATAGCGCGCACATCGGATCGTCGGTTAAGCATTGCGATCACTCGATGTAATTTTTCTGGCGTTATCTTGCTGTTTAATTTAACCACCTCAAGATCAATCCCAACCTGCCCAGCCAAGACGCTCTTTTTTTCAATATACAAATTACTCGCCGCATCACTTCCAACTTGAACTACAATAAATTTTCCTGAGGGTTTTTTTTGTAATTTAAGTCGGCCAATAATATCCTGCGCCAACGGCTTGCCAGATAAAATCATTTTACCCCGCGAATTCCTGCACTAACATCACATACCCATTTTCGAGATCAAACACGACCACCCCTACTTTCGTAAAAACCACAGAGGTGATGTTTTTATTATGGCTTTCCGACCGCACTAAGGCCTGATGGGCCTGCTCTAAATCGGGGCCGATGGCCAAATTCTCTCCCAGATAATTATATTTAAGTCCCATTTGCTCGGCTCGCTCCTTGCCGTCTTGACCATCTTGATTAGTGTGAGCGAAATATTTTGTCGACGACATTTCCAAACCATATCTTGACGCTAATTCCGATAACTGCTCATCCCATGACAACGCAGCGATATTAGATTTCGCTCTATCCCCGTTTATTAAGTTTAGGGCCTCTTCTGATTTAGCGGCATTATGAGTACTGACGGTAAATTCGTCTGCCAAGATTATGGCTCGCTGGTTATTTTCGGGTAAAAAAATGTCAGGGTCGACCTGGACAAGACCGTCACTAGCGAGCCTTTCCCGCATCGGCGAGGTCTTGACTAACCGGCACAGAAAACATCGGTCTACATCTTCTCTTGCAGTAGTGTTCTGTAAAAAGGGAGTAAGGCAAAGACAGCCGATAATCCCGATAAAACCAGTAAAGAAAATTGAGACAATAAAGGCCAGGTAGTGAGTTTTGTAGCTTTTGACCAAATGGCCAAACTTAATCAAAGCAGACAGTAGAGTAAATACGAACGCCCAAATAAAAATAACCAGCACAATAAAAATCAGCGCCGGCGAGTATACGCTTTCCGTTATTCCCATGGCTTTGGAAAAACCTAAAGTTTGGTTAAAAAAAATGATACTGACAGCAAAACCTATGATTAGAGCAATTAATGATTCCAGCACCAAAACAAGCGGTCTGAAGAAAAAAATCAGCGCTAAGACAAAATATAATAACACTAAAATAATTGTTGCCAGGGCCATAGTTTTATTTTACTCCCAAGTAGTGTTTTTTGTAATCATCAATGGCCCTTCTCAAGGCCTGATCGCCTAAAACCGAACAGTGAATTTTCTTTTGCGGCAGACCGCCCAAGGCCTTGGTAATGTCTTGAGCGGAAATGTTGTAGGCCTTATCGATCGTTTTACCGATCGCCATTTCCGAGAGCACTGAAGTAGAGGCAATTGCCGAGGCACAGCCAAAGGTCTTCCATCTGAAATCAAGGATTTTTTCTGTTTTTGGGTCAATAAGCAAATAAACCTTCATCACATCGCCACAGGCAGGGGCTCCGATCTCGGCCGAAGCGTTAAACTGCCCGAGGTCTGTCTTATCGTCAAGCACATTGCGGGGATTGAAAAAATGATCTTCGACTTGGGGCGAATATAAAAACTTTTTGCCCTTAATATCGACTACGTCATAATCTTTCATTGGCTCATCCGGCGTAATTTAATAATTTCTTCTTTAATAATTTTAACGGCGCGGCGCGCCTCGCTCATCGTATTATACCGACTCAAAGAAATTCGTAAACTCGAATGCGCGCTTTCGGCATCCCTAATCGCTCGCACGACGTGCGAGGGCTCGAGAGATTCGCTTGAACAAGCCGAACCGGTCGATGTCATTATCCCCCGCGCATCCAAGCGCAACACCAGCGACTCTCCCTCGACCCCATTAAACGAAAAGTTAATAATACTCGGCAGACGGCGGTGGCGACTTCCGTTTAGCTGTGCCCCTTCGATTTTACCAAGCTCCCTAATTAAGTAGTCGCTTATTTTTTTTGTCTTGTGCGCCGCTTTATTTGAGATAAGCTCAAGCGCTCGAGCCAAGCCCACGATTAAGGGCACATTCTCCGTTCCCGCCCGCTTCATCATCTCCTGACTTCCACCCAAAATAAGCGGTTCGAGCGCAATTCCTTCCTTTATATAGAGCGCCCCCACGCCCTTGGGCGCATGGATTTTGGAGCCGTTAATCGTCAACATATCAACGCCGAGTTTTTGCACATCCAGCGGCAAATATTGCGTTGCTTGGCAGGCATCGGTGTGAAAAAGCGGGTACGCTTTTTCACCCAATTTAAATTTTTTAATTTCGAGTTGTGAATGTTGGGCCTGTCCCGCATTCCGACGGGATCCTGCCAAAAGCGGCGATTTCGAATTTAGTGCTTCGTGCTTCGAATTTCTGAAATTTCTAATTATTCGAGAAATTTCAGCGATTGGCTGAACAGTTCCGATTTCGTTATTGGCGTACATAATTGAGACAAGCACAGTGTTGTTAGTTAAGTGTTTTGCTATTTCTCTGGCACTGACGACCCCGTCTCTCCCGGGCTTGATTTTGATTATTTCAAATCCGCGCCGGCCAAGACGTTCCACCGGTTTTAAAACTGACGGGTGCTCAATCGCGGAAATGATGATTCGCCCTTTTTTAAATTTTGCCATTGAGCCCAAAATGGCCAAATTATTGCTCTCGGTCCCGCCGGATGTAAAGACGATTTGCGCTGGCTTTGCGCCTAAAAACCGCGCCACTACTTGCCTTGATTTTTCCACCGCCGCGCGGGTTTTTAAACCAGATGAATAAATATTCGAGGGATTACAATAAATTTTGGTAAAATACGGCGCCAAGGCGCGCATCACCCGGTCATCCACCCGAGTCGTTGAGGCATTGTCGAAATAAATATTCTGTTGGGCCATTTACTTAATTTAGCTTGGTAAGAATTTTATCCAGTTTTTCCTGGCAGAGATCGCAATTTGTCCGGCCTGTCTTATGCTCGGTTTTTGGCACAATGACCGCCACCGGACGCGAGTAGCGCATCACTTCATAAGTTTCACCCGCTTCGACATTGCGAATAACTCTGGAGATTTGCGCCTGCAGTTCGTTAATATTAATATTTCGCATCTTGCCTTTCCGTGCCCCATAAATTTAATACAAGTATTATATATAACATTATACATATAATTGCAAGGGTTGCTAAGTTCAAGAATTTAATGCAACATTTCGGAGTTTTGTTTGTACTCTAGCAATAACTCATTTGGGGTTTTAAAGTCAAGGGTTTTACGCGGTCGATTGTTGAGT
>Ga0265297_10005011_pt1 | contig 20795 bp, 18 predicted proteins | sample Munlanlwell13791_FD_192502 | JGI IMG/M metagenome (GOLD analysis project Ga0265297, IMG submission 192502) | Leachate microbial communities from a municipal landfill in Southern Ontario, Canada - Leachate well 137-91 | ecosystem: Engineered > Solid waste > Landfill > Unclassified | place...
TGTCACTACAAGCGCGTTAGCTGCAAGACCGTTGGCGCCCAGAGCACTTCCACCGTTAAATCCAAACCAGCCAAACCACAAAAGTCCCGCGCCGAGTACGGCAAACGGAAGATTGTGGGGAGGCGACATGTGGTTGGGATAACCTTTTCTTTTGCCAAGTACAAGCGCACAGACCAAAGCAGCAACGCCGGCATTGATGTGGACGACCGTACCGCCTGCGAAATCCAAGGCACCTGAATTCCTCAAGAAACCACCCACTCCCCATACCCAGTGGCAAACGGGATCATAAACAAACGTGGCCCAAAGAATCGAGAAGACAACGAAAGCTGAAAACTTCATGCGCTCCGCGAAGGCCCCCAGGATCAGACCCGGTGTAATGATGGCAAACATTGCTTGATAGATCATGAAGGCCTGATGCGGGACTGTAGCCGAATAATCCGCAAACGGTGTCATACCGACGCCGTGAAGACTTGCCCAGCTCAGGCTTCCGATGATCCCTTTGATGTCAGGCCCGAACGAAAGACTGTAACCAAAGATCACCCATTGAAGCGTGATGATGCACATCAGCATGAAACATTGCATGAGTACTGAAAGCATGTTCTTCTTGCGAACCAGACCGCCGTAAAAGAACGCAAGCCCCGGCGTCATCAAGAATACAAGCGCGGCGGAAATCAATACCCAGGCCGTGTCCCCGGTATTAATGACCGGCGCGACCGCATCTGCGGCCCAAACCAGCTTTGAGCCCCCCATAAGAACCATGAATCCGGTCATCCCCCAAAACAACTTTCTTAGTTTTTCCATCATTTGCTCCTCCCTTTTAAAAGTTGGATCTTGCGTCCACGAATTTGTTGCACATTTTTGTATTTTTACGCTCATAAAATAACGTCTGTATTCGTGTGCCATCATAGAAAGAGCAAAAGGCATGCCAACTTGGATGCAAGGCGGAAAATTATTGCGGGAAAAAACAGCGGGACATTTTTTAGAGAAAAAAAGAAGGGAGAGAAGTTACTGAGGTTAAAAAGGCAGGCTCCCCCAGGAAATGGGGAAGCCCGCCTGCATGGTAGTCAGGACTATCCTGGCTTTTTCATCGGAAGGCCTTATGAAAAACCGGAAATAGTCTTACTTTTAAATTGCAATTTTCTAAAGCTTGAAGAGCATTTCTGCGTAGGTCGGCACAGGCCAGAATTCCGCAGGAGTCACACTTTCAAGCGCATCGATATCCTTGCGAAGAGCGTTCATCACCACAACAACTTTGTCGCGGAATGCCTCGGCGCGCTTAACCACATCGGCTACATGATGAGCCTTCTCGATCGCTGTCTCAAGCACGGCGAGCTTTTCCGAAGCACTCAACAAAAGACCGCTCACAGTCGTGAGCAATCCCTTCTGAACCGTGACCGGCACTGAAGCCGATTTCAGAGCACCAATGGCCCCGGCAAGTTCGGCAGCGAATTTGATGCCCGCGGGGATAAAGAGCCGCTTGACCATCTGGACAGACGCCTGCGCCTCGATATTGACATGCTTCACATAAGTCTCGAGGTAGATCTCATAGCGGGAATGGAGCTCTTTGGGGCTCAGTACCTGATATTTATCAAAGAGCTTTTCCGCTTGGGGCGTCGCCATGGTTGCCAGTGCATCAATGCCGGTCTTGATGTTCGGAAGACCGCGCTTCTGGGCCTCGGCAACCCACTCGTCCGAATAATTGTTCCCGTTGAAAATAACGCGTCCGTGCTTTTTTACCGCATCCCGGACGATCGCAGTCGCTTCCTTGTTGAGACCGCCCTTACCAGCTTTCTCAAGACGTGTTGCGATCTCGTCCAGGGCTTCCGCAACGATGGTATTGATCACAATATTCGGACCTGAGATGGAGGCTGAAGAACCGACCATGCGAAATTCGAATTTGTTACCGGTGAATGCGAAAGGCGAAGTGCGATTGCGATCGGTATTGTCCTTCGGGAGCGGCGGCAAAGCATCGACCCCGATATGGAGAAAACTCTGACCCCGGGACTCAACCTTTTTCCCTTTGGCGATACCCTCCAGGATATCCGTCAGCTCGTCCCCCATAAAGACCGAGATAATGGCCGGAGGCGCTTCATTCGCACCAAGCCGGAGATCGTTCCCGGGATTCCCGCAGCTTGCGCGTAATTTGTCGGCATGGCGATCCACCGCCATGAGAAGAGCGCTCACAAAAATCAGGAATTGTTCGTTTTCAGACGGTGTTCTTCCGGGTTCCAGGAGATTTTGTCCGTCATCGGTTGAAAGTGACCAGTTATTATGTTTGCCGGAACCGTTCACTCCCGCGAAAGGTTTTTCGTGAAGGAGGCATACGAGACCATGGCGAAGCGCCACTTTCTGCATGGTTTCCATCACAAGCTGGTTGTGGTCGGCGGCAATGTTGGTCGTGGAAAAGATTGGTGCCATCTCATACTGCGCGGGCGCCACTTCGTTGTGCTTGGTCTTGGAAGAAATTCCCATCTTCCAGAGCTCTATATCAAGATCCTTCATGAACGCGGAAATACGGTCTTTGATCGCTCCAAAATACTGGTCCTCAAGTTCCTGTCCCTTCGGCGATGGAGCACCGAAAAGCGTTCTTCCGGAAACGATCAAATCGAGGCGCTTTTCATAGCAGGTCTTATCGATCAGAAAATACTCCTGCTCGGGACCCACCGTCGAGGTCACGCGCCTTGAGGTCTTGTTACCAAGCACTTTTAACACGCGAATAGCCTGTTTGGAAACCGCTTCCATGGAACGAAGCAATGGCGTTTTTTTATCAAGTGCTTCGCTCGTATAGGAACAAAAAGCCGTCGGAATAGCAAGAGTCACATTTCCCGAAGCATCTTCTTTAAGAAATGCGGGAGAAGTGCAATCCCATGCCGTATAACCACGTGCTTCAAATGTGGAACGAAGACCGCCGCTCGGAAACGACGACGCGTCGGGTTCGCCCTGGGCCAATTGTTTCCCGGAAAACTCCATGATCACGCTACCGTCGTCGGTCGGAGAAATGAAAGAGTCATGTTTTTCCGCAGTCCGGCCCGTGAGCGGTTGAAACCAGTGAGTGTAATGCGTAGCGCCCTTTTCGATGGCCCAATCCTTCATCGCATTCGCGACAACATTGGCCACATCGGGCGAAAGCGGAAGTCCTTGCTGGATTGTTTTCCGGAGGGCTTTGTAGGTCTCCTTCGGAAGACGTTCCTTCATAGTCCGGTCATTAAAAACATTGCTTCCAAAGATCTTCGTTACATCCACCCTCTCGCATCCGCAATCTTCACACATAACATCCCCCTTTTTTGATTGAATAGCTTGTTAATTCGGTTTCTTTTCATGAAGGCACACAGAAACTTCCTGCCTTGTATAAAAGAGCAATTTCTATGCCAAGTTATCAGATATCTCCCCTATAGGAATCCCTTTTGAATGGCCTACAAAACCACAAATTTGTCACCCAAGACAAGCCGTCTACAATTTTGTCGGAATCTTCTAACCCAAACTATATTTTTTGATCTTATACCCAAGAATGCGTTCGGTAACACCGAGTACTTTAGCAGCCTTACGCTGATTCCCGGCGTTGGAGCGGAGAGCCTCCTGGATCAATTTCTTTTCAAGTCTCTCGACAGAGCTAGGAAGATCCCCGGAAGCGTCTTCGCCTTTTCCCTCATCAATAGGAGGCTCGTGGATCTTAAGCTGGACCGTGACCGGATGGCCTTTGGGCCCCGGGATCGGAAAGAGATCAGCTTCGAGCGTATCGGACTTGCAATGGATCACAGCCCTTTCAATTGCGTTCGCGAGCTCCCGGATATTGCCGGGCCAAGAATAGCCCATGAGGCACTCCATGGCTTCGTCGGAAACACATTTAACTCTTTTGCCGTTCTCAAGGCTCGCTTTTTTCAAAAAATGTGCGACAAGCAATGGAATATCTTCCCGCCTTTCTCGCAAGGGCGGCAAAAGGATCGGCACCACATTGAGCCGGTAATAGAGGTCTTCCCGGAACTGTTTTTCCTGGATCGCCTTTTCAAGATCCCGGTTCGTAGCCGCGATCACCCGCACATCTACACGGATTGTTTGGGTCCCGCCCACACGTTCGAATTCCCGCTCTTGGAGGGCCCGTAAAAGCTTGATCTGCATTGAGGGCGAAATATCCCCGATCTCATCGAGGAACAGGGTTCCGCCGTCTGCCATTTCAAAACGTCCGAGTTTTCTCGCAACCGCTCCCGTAAAGGCGCCTTTTTCATACCCGAAAAGTTCGCTCTCAAGAAGAGTCTCCGGCAACGCTGCACAGGACACTTTCACAAACGGCCCTTTCGAACGAAAGCTTCCGTAATGGATCGCGTGGGCTACCAGCTCTTTCCCGGTTCCCGTCTCTCCTCGCAGAAGCACCGTGGAACGCGTCTGGCTCACCATATCGATGGCCTCATAAACTTCTTCCATGCGCTTGCTTTTACCGATGATATTGGTGGGATGAAATTTTTTGGCAAGCTCACGTTTCAGTTCGACATTCTCGAACTGAAGTTTCACTTTTTCTTTTTCACGGAGCCGGTAATTTGCGACAGTCTGCGCAAGGATGGAACTGATAATGGTCAGAAGCCTCAAGTCTTCATCCAGGGAAACATTCCCCTCGAAAAGGCGGTCCACACTCAGCGCACCGATGGTTTCCTGGTCGATTTTAATGGGGACACAGATAAAAGCGATCCGGTTGCGGCGGAAATCCTTCCGCGCGCCGGTACGGTTAAGAAAAAGCGGTTCTTCCCCGATGTTCGGCACTGCGATCGGCTCTCCTGCCTCCACAACCTTACCTGTGATCCCTTCCCCGACCTTATAGCGGCCTTTCTTTTTGGCCTGATCATCAAGACCATGGGCAATCTCGATGGTAAGGCTTTCTCCGTCAGCGTCCAAAAGCGTCAGGGTCCCGCGGTGCATACCCATTTTCTCATGAAGTACATCCAGCGCTTTCCTCATCCGCTCCTCGATCGGGAACGGAGCCGTCATGTGACGAGTAATCTCATAAAGCACACTGAGTTCCTGGATTTCACGCTGAAGTCCAACGGAGGGTTTTGTTTTTTCGCCACTCATATTTTTTCTTTTATCCTGATTTTCCTAGCTTTTATTTTCTTTTTAACAATAGGAGCTAGCACTGTTTTTTATTTATATAGTCCTAGTCCAACCCTTCAACTGATCAGAATTGGGACTAGGGCTTGTCGCTTACTCCGTAAAGAACAATACCGGCACGATCAGCCTTCTCCACAAAAATGTCCTTGCCGATAAAAAGAGTTTTATGGGCCTCGAACGCGAAAGCCTCGGCATGCGTTTCAACCAACCCTTCCAAGGTTTTGAGCCCGACCGCCGGCACATCAAAACGCATGTCCTGGCCCTGCTTGGCAATTTTCACTACAATGATTTTGCCGTGCCCGAGGGCCCCACCGCGGCGTATCGCCTCGTCCGTGCCTTCAATGGCTTCAACCGCAAGCACAGCCTTGTTTTTGACAACCACTGTCTGTCCGATATCCGCACCGGAGATCTTCTGAGCCATTTCAAAGCCGAAATCGATATTGTCCATGACTGATTTGGAGGGTTTCTTTTTCCCAAGCAGGCCGGGCCCCGGCATCATGTCCTTTAGAAGACAGGTCGAATCCTGGAGTGTGATCCCTTTTTTAAAAAGATACTCTGCGATACCTCCGAGGAGGGAATCGTCCTTGTGGTCTTTCAGCTTCATCAGGACCGACATCATGTCGAGGTCAAGGCGCACATTTTCTTTAAAAAAACGCACTTTCTCGATCTTGCCGGCCATGATGGCTTCGTGAACACCTTCGTCCTTCAGAAACTTTGAAAGTTTTTTAAGCTCGCCGACCTTGACCCATGAAAAAGCATCCGAAAGTTTCTCCAAGGCGGGTTCGGCTTCCTGCTCGATAGCGCAAGTCACCACCCGGTATCCCGACTTCTTGGCCTCTTCAGCCACGAGAATAGGAAAACGACCGTTCCCTGCGATAATTCCCATGATTTTCATGATTTACCCCTTTAGAGATAAGAAACGCCCGAGATGCTTCCGTTTATTTTGAAAATGGCTTCTAAAAATACCGCGGTCCCTATCACGAGTAGCTCCGATCTAATACTGCCCCATGAATCTTTAACGAGGCAGGCTATCCGCAAATGCCCCGTTTGGACTTCTCTAGAAAATCAATGATCGTCTGAATGGAAGGACTGGGGGGGATGTCTTGCTGGATCTGTTTGATGACGTTCTTTAAGATAAGACCCGACTTGAAGATGATCTTGAAGGCTTTTTTGATGGCCGATTTTTCTTCTTGGGAGAATCCCGCGCGATCCAGACCTACGGTATTGATCCCGAAAGCATGCGCCGGGTGGCCGTCAACCATCATAAAAGGCGGAATGTCCTGCACAACCTTGGAACACCCCCCCGTAATTGACAATTTCCCGATCCGGACGAATTGGTGGACCGCACTCAAACCCCCGATAATCGCTTTGTCCTCCACGATCACATGCCCCGCGAGTGTCGCGTTATTGGCGAGTGTCGCACCATTGTGGATAATACAATCATGCGCCACGTGCGCATAAGCCATCAGAAGATTGTCATTCCCGATTATGGTCTCGGTACCGTTCAGGGTCCCGGGATTGAGGGTTGTGTATTCACGGATTGTGTTACGGTCACCGATTTTGAGGTAACTTATACCGCCGTCAAATTTTTTGTCTTGCGTAAGACTGCCGACCACCGCGCCGGTGAAAATCTCATTATCTTCCCCGATCGTGGTATGCCCTTCGATCGTCACACGCGGTCCGACTTTCGTACGCGCTCCAATCTTTACAGCCCCATCGACGATGGCCCAAGGACCGATTTCAACCCCCTCACCAAGGACGGCATCCGGATGGACGATCGCCGTCGGGTGGATCTTCACGCATCCACCACGGCGAATTTCACATCCGCTTCGCATACAAGTTTGTCCCCCACGTAGGCTTTACCGGAACATTGACCGAACTTGGCACGTTTCTTCAGAACTTCGACCTCCATCCGGAGTGTATCCCCCGGGAAAACAGGACTGCGCCATTTGACGGCATCAACGCTCATGAAATAGGCGATCTTGCCCCGGTTCTCGGGTTCGCCCAGCATAATCACTCCCCCTACCTGTGCCATAGCTTCCACGATCAGCACCCCTGGCATCACGGGGTGGCCTGGAAAATGCCCCTGAAAAAAATAATCGTTCATGGTGACCTGCTTGAAACCCGTAGCGCGCACCCCCGGCTCAAAATTTTCGACCCGGTCTACAAAAAGAAAAGGATACCGGTGCGGAATGATCTTCTGGATTTCTTCTGCAGTCAACGTCTTGGAAAGCAGTTTTGATTCGGGCGAAGTGGTCATTGTCAATTTCCTCACGAGTTCAACGTTAAGGGCATGGCCGCTCCGGAAAGCGATCACGTGCCCATGAATGAATTTCCCGCACAAAAAAAGATCGCCCAGGATATCCACCATCTTGTGCCGACAGGCCTCGTTTTCAAACCGCAAAGTGTTCTGGAGTGGTTTGTTTTTTTCAAAAATGAGCGTGTTGGAAGGATTCGCGCCCTTTCCAAATCCCTGGGAGAGCAGGAGCTCCGCTTCCTTTTTCAGACAAAAGGTGCGGGCCGGCGCCAGTTCCCGCTCAAAAACCCCGGGCATGAGCGAAAGCGACAGGTACTGGGCCAGAAGGTCTGCATCCCGGTAGTCGAGCATGTAGGAGATCGAGAATGAAGCGGCGGGCAGGATCACGATCGACTGATCGCCTTGATCGATATACACAGGCGTTTTGACCGCCAGGAATTGCCGCTCCGCGTCCTGTTCTTCAATCCCGGCGCCAATCAGAGCCTTCGTAAATTCCAGGGCACTTCCGTCCATTCCGGGGACTTCCTCTCCGTCAATCTCCACCAAAGCGTTATCGATCCCGAGCCCGTGAAAAGCGGCCATGAGATGTTCGATCGTACGAACACGGCCATTTCCAACCGTGATCGCAGTTTGGCGCATCTTATCGGAACAGACATTCTCGATCGAGGCTCTAGTCTTGAGGCCCGGGGCAAGATCGACGCGGCAAAAAAGTATACCGGCATTTTTCGAGGCCGGACACACGCGTACTGTCACCTTGCGACCGGTATGGAGCCCCGTTCCTTCGAAAACAGCCTGGTTTTTGAGAGTCTTTTGTTTCATCGTTCCCGACTTAGGCCTTCTTCTTATACCTCTTCGCGAGTTCTGCGGAGACCTGCGTCGTAATATCAAAAGACTTTTTCTGGGCGAGAAGCACGCGCTTATTAAAGATCATGTCATAACCGCCTTTGGCCGAGATGTCCTGAACGATGGCATCGATCTCCTGGAAGATCTCACGAACCACCTTATCGCGTTGTTCTGCGAGCTGCTGGCGAACAGTGCGATCAAAATCCTCGAGCTGGCGCTTTTTTTCGATCAATTGTTCCTGTTTGGTGGCACGGGCATCCGCCGCAAGAAGAGCCAATTCATCCTCCATCGAGCGGATTTTGGCCGTCATTTCATTACGTTCTTTTTCCTTGGCTTCTCCCGCAGTCTTGAGCACCAGATCCTGGTCTTTGGTTTTTTGGTAATTGTCAAAAACCTCGCCCACATCGACGTACGCGACCTTCATCTCCGCCGCGAAGGCTGGAAAGTTCAAACTCAACATCATCAGTATTGCCAGAAAACCCGCTATCATTTTACGTTTCATGGTATTTCTCCTTTTTGGTTAGAATGGAACGATGGTTGAAATGCCTTAAAAACTACGGCTCAAACTGAACTCAAAACGTCCGTTTCTGTTCTTGGTATCCCGGTTCGCAATGGGAAAACCATAATAAAAAGCCAAGGGCCCGATCGGTGTCTTGACCTTGATCCCGGGACCGACACTCACGGCGAATTTCCCGAAATCGATACTGTAAGAATCCTTGTCGACATTGCCCGCGTCGACAAAAACCACTCCGCGGAACGCATCAAGATACGGCAGCGGAAAAGTGTAGTCAAGGTTCACAATGGCCATGGTCTGGCCGCCCGAAGCTTCACCGCCTTCTTGAGGCCCCACTTTCCGGTAGTCAAAACCACGTACAGTGCCGAGACCGCCGGCAAAGAACCTGTCATAGGCCGGTGTCGTGGACGTTTTTCCGAACGCCTGCGATGTGGCCAAACGGGCCTGAAATTCGATCTGATGCTTTTTATGGAACGTGAGATATTCCGTGTACCCGGATCTTAGAATATAAAATTCCTGGTCACCCCCGAGAAAACTTCCAATGATCTCGCCCGCAAGATTGATCACGCGCCCCTTGGTAGGGCTGAACACATTGTCACGATTGTCAAAGGTCGTAAATGCACGGAGCCTGGAAAGCCAGTCCGGTCCTGCGAAGTCCGTGACGGAAGCGGGCGCACTTGACGAGATGTCCTTAAGTTTCACATTTTCTATTGTATACCCGCCACCCAGCCTGAGGATGTCTTTAAAAAGACGCGACAAATTCGTTGAAGCGCCCAATCTCCTCTGGGCAAAATCGGTATTTTGATTGTCTTGCGTCGTGTAAAAAATGTTCGAACCCCAGGAAATCGGCTTGTTGAAAAGATAAGGCTCGACGAAACTGACGTCATACTCCTGGTGAACGGTTCCGACTTGCCCCCGGATCGAAAGCGATTGGCCGCCGCCCGTGAAACGCGGCCAGTTGAGGATATCGAAGTTGCGTTGGGAAATCTCGGCAAAACCCATGAATGTATCCACGGAACTGATGCCACCGCCGAAGGAAAGTTCACCGGTACGTTTTTCTTTCACCCGGAAAATAAGGTCCTTGCGATTTGCCCCGGCGTCCGTGGGCTCGGTATCGTACGTGATCTCTTCAAAATAGTTCAGATTTTGGAGACGCTCCTTGGATTTCTCAATCTTCTTGCCGTCAAAGCGTTCGCCCGGACGGATGCGAAGTTCGCGACGGATGACCTTGTCGCGGGTCTTGGTGTTCCCGCGGATCTGGACCTTCTCCACAAAATAAAGGTCCCCTTCCTGAATCTCGTAGGTGACATCGACCTTACCGCTGTCGCGATTCAGTTTTACGTCAGGCACCACGCGAGCCTCGATATAGCCCTCATTCGCATAGAACTGACGGATCTTTTCGATATCCTGCGCAACATAAAATTGCGAGTAGGTCAGGCCGGGCAGCATCTCGAGCTGCTGCCAAAGTTCGGATTCCGGGAAAATGGTGTTGCCTTTGAACTTGATCTCACCGGTCAGATAATGTTGTCCCTCGTCGATCTTGATCAGGATCTGGATCGTGTTCTGGTCCTTGTTATAACTGAACTCGGGTGAGAGTTTGACGTCCAAATAACCTTCTTTTTGGTAAAAGAAACTGATCTTTTCAAGGTCTTTTTCAAAATCACCTTCTTTGAACGTCCCGAACAGGAACCATTTCCTCGTCTTCGTCTTCATGAGCTTGGACAACTGCTTGGGTTTAAAAGCCTGCACCCCCTCGAAAGAGATCTTGGTGATTTTAAACTTTTTCCCCTCGAAGACCCTGATTGTGATCGCGGCTTCTTTGGTTTGCGGATCTACGTTCACCGCAACCTGAAGATCCACGAACCGGAATCCCTTGTCCGCGTAAAGCTTGCGGATCTCTTCCTCGCCCTTTTTGACGGCTTTGCGATCCAGGATCTGCCCCTCGATCACGCCGAGCGTTTTGCGAAGTTTGTCTTCCTTAAAAGAAGTGGCTCCTTCAAACGTGATCTGCTTGATGATCGGTTTCTCGTCCACTTCCACGATCAATTTATAACCTTCGGGAAGTTCCTCCACTTCCAACTTCACATCCTCAAAAAATCCGGTCGCATAAAGACGCTTGATATCCTCGTTGACGGTCTGCTGCTTGAGAGACAACCCTTGCTTGGTCTGGATCTTACTCAAAACGGTGTTGGTACTCACGATGCGATTCCCGCGAACCTCCACGGCAACAACCGTTTTTTCGATCTTAGGCGCAGGTTGAGAATCTGCCGCGGTTGGAACGGGAGACGACGGTTGGGTATCGGAACCTGGAACGAGAGCCTTGGGTGCCGGAACCTGTGCCGTTTTTTCATTTTTAGAAGAAACTGCCTTGTCCTGCGACGGGACAGCAGAACTTGAAACGGAAGCTTTCGGTTCGGGAACTTTTGCGGAGGTTTCTTCATTATTCTTAGAGGGAACTGTCTCCGTCGCCGACGGGACAACAATATCTGAAACGAAAGCCTTCGGTTCCGGAATTTCCGTGGAGGTTTCTTTTGTATTGTTATTTTCTGTAGAAGCAGGAGAGGCCGACGGCGAACTCGCGACAGCTTCAGCCGGCGTCTTTTCCGCCGCATCTTCGGCAAGAACCGGGAGAGAATAAAATGCACAAAAAGACAAACCTAAAAGAAGAATCGTTAACCGCCTCACGCGGATTCCTCCGATCTGAAAAATTCGGGATTGTCGAAACGCGTCCATTCTTTGAGAAACACGAGTGGGATAACACCCGTAGGTCCATTGCGCTGTTTGGCGATGATGGCCTCGGCCTTATTTCTGTTCTCTTCAGACGGCTGATAATACTCTTCTCGAAAAAGAAATACAACCACGTCCGCATCCTGTTCGATGGCGCCGGACTCGCGAAGATCGGAAAGCTGCGGACGATTGCCGGTCCTTGATTCCACCGCGCGGGAAAGCTGGCTCACCGCGATAACAGGGACCCGGATCTCGCGCGCAAGAGCCTTGAGGGACCTGGAAATTTCGGAAATCTCCTGCTGACGATTCTCGGAGGACTTTGCACCCTGCATAAGCTGCAAATAATCGATCACGATCAGTGAAATATCATGTTTCATTTTGAGGCGACGTGCTTTGGCGCGGATTTCGAGCACGGTCTGGGCGGGTGTATCGTCGATAAAGATCGGAGCTTCGGAAAGTTTGCCGGCAGCGTTTGTCAGCTTCGGCCAATCCTGATGGGAAAGATACCCCGTGCGGACCTTTTGCGCGTCCACACGCGCGTGCGAGCAAAGCATCCTTTGAACAAGCTGTTCTTTGCTCATTTCGAGGGAGAAAACAACGACCGGTTTCTTCAAATTGATGCCCACGTGCTCACAGATCGCGGTGGCAAAAGCGGACTTTCCCATCGAGGGACGGCCTGCCACGATGATCAGATCCGAAGGCTGGAGCCCCGCGGTCTTCATATCAAATTCATGAAAACCGGTCGCAATGCCTGTAATGTGTTCTTTGCGCTGAAAAAGCTGGTCGATCGTCTCCATGCTCTCATGGATAATATCTTTGATCTGGACGGTCTTATTTTCGATCTGAGACTGGCCGATATCAAAGATCATTTTTTCCGCGCTGTCGATCATCTCGCGGGCATTTCCATCGGCCTCAAGACTGTTCTGCACGATCTGCGTCCCGGATTGGATGAGCTTGCGGAGGAGAGCCTTGTCTTTAACGATACGGGCGTAATGTTCGATGTTCGCTGCGGTCGGAACGATGGTCGTCAACTGCGTCAGGTAGCTGATCCCGCCCAGTTCATCAAGCTGTTTTCGTTTTTTGAGCTCTTCAGAAACCGTGATGAGGTCCACGGGGTGATTGCGGGAAAAAAGGGTCGTCATCACGTTGAAGATATTTTGATGACGCTGGTCGTAGAAAAAATCGGGGGTCAGGACTTCGATGGCTTTCGCAAGCGCGATTTCATCAAAAAACATCGCGCCCAGAACGCTCATTTCAGCTTCGCGATTCTGGGGCGGAAGTTTTTCGTAAAGATTGACCGTTGTCTTCAATTCAGCCACAAATGACCTCTAAAGAGGTTTAAGCCGGTCGCCCAATTCCTCACCCTCTTTTAAAGGTGAATTGGACAGCCCTGATTACTTTCGACTTTAAAATTAATGAGAATCAGGACCGCGAACGAGCTCGACCGTCAGACGCGTCTTGACCTGCGGGTAGATCTCGAGATCGACCTGGTGCGTGCCCAAGGTCTTCAAAGCATCCTTGATCCGGACTTGCTTTTTTTCGAAGCTGTGCCCCTGCTTTTCGAGCGCCACGCGAAGATCCTCGGCGGTCACGGAACCATAAAGCTTGTCGCCTTCGCCCGCGCGGACTTCAATCGTGATCGTAAGATCTTTCATCTCTTTAGCGCGTTTTTCGGCCGCTTCTTTTTCTTTGGCCTTGCGCGCGGCACTGCGAGCGCGCTTTTCCGCGAAGAACTGCTTGTTGGCGCGGGTCGCCGGGATCGCGAGATCCTGAGGCATCAGGAAATTCCTTGCGAACCCATCGCGCACACGCACGACATCGCCTTTTTTGCCAACATCTGCCACATTTTTCAAAAGCAATAACTCCATGGATCAATTCCCCTTTTTTCTTTTTTAAAAATGGCCCCGGCGATCAGTTCGCCTGGAACGCCAAAAGCCCCGAATGACGCGACTTTTTAATGAGACGCGTAAGCGTCCGCTGGTCTTTCGAGTTCAAACGTGTGATGCGGCGCGGCAGGATCTTGCCTTTCTCGGTAATGTATTTCCCGAGAGCCTCCACATCCTTGTAATCCATGGGCGGCAACACGCGCCGCATGCGCTTGCGTTGGGGCCGGGATGGGCTTCGGCTCGGAGAACCGTACCCCTTTTCACCTTTTTTGGGGCCCCGGGCGTTTTTATCGAAAGGTTTTTTCTTTTCGAATTTTCCAAACTTTGAAGAGGATCTCGGTTTCATGTTTTTTACACCTGGTTGATTTAGAAGGGAATTTCTTCGTCGGGTTTGAGTTCGTCCTTTGAAAGGGAGACGGAATCCTTTTTGGAAGGCATGCCGCCCTCCGTGGCTTCAAAAATGCTGTCATCCACGTCCATGACCGGCACATCCGACCCCTCGCCCTTCCCGCCGCTTCCGGGTTTCGAGCCAAGGAACTGGACATTGTCAGCGACCACTTCCGTGGAATACCGCTTGTTACCATCCGGACCGTCCCAACTCCGGGTCTGGATCCTTCCCTCCACGAAAACGGGCCGGCCTTTTTTCAGGTATTCATTGCAGATTTCCGCAAGACGCGCCCAAGCTACAATGCGGATAAATGCCACTTCTTCTTTTTTTTCCCCGGACTTGGAATTGAACGCACGGTTGACGGCGATCGTAAACGTCGTCACGGCTTGTCCCGAAGGGATATAACGGAGTTCCGGATCCCGGGTGAGATTTCCGATCAACATGACTTTATTCAAACTTACGGCCATAGGTCACCAGATGTTTTATGCGTTGGGTTGATTATGCTTTGGGCGTTGCGGCAGAAGCGACCGGGAGAGGCGGTAATGCGGGCTTCTTCGCGGGAATGCTCACCATGTATTTTAAAAGGTTTTCCTGAAGTTCCAGTTCCTTGCGAAAATCCTGCATACGGGACGGATCCATTTCGAACTCAAAAACAAAAGTTTTGCCGTCCTTGTATTTTCGGATCATGTGACCGAGCGTCCTTTTGCCGAGATCCGTCTTCTGGATCACTTTACCTTGGAACTTTTCGATCCATTTTACAACTTCCGCGGCGGGGTCCTTGTGACTTTCCCCTGTGATTTCCGGCGGAAAAATAAACAAGCCTTCGTATTTTTTCATCACACACTCCTTAAGGCGTCCAGATTAAAATAATAACTTTTTCCGTAAGTTTCATAAACAGAAGCTACAGAAGCAGTTATGAAGTTTTTAGACCTTTGTAAGGGCTAAAAGAGGAGACAATGTAACATAAATGCCTGACTTGGGCAAGAAAAGTTCCAAAGCGTGCAACTTTCTACAATACCGCAGCATTGACCCGGTTCATGGCCTTTGCCAAAGGCTCCACGACCCAGGTGCGACACGCCTCCATCCCTTTTTCGAGAAGCTCTTTCATTTTCTTTTCTTCCGCGGTATTGAAAACGGAAAGCACATAATCCCGGAGGGACTCGTCAGACTCCATAGGTTCTGCTGTTGTTTTGTTTTCACAAGAACCGATCCCGATCCGGAGCCTCGGATATTCACGACTTCCAAGATATTCTTCGATCGAGGCAAGACCATGATGCCCGCCTGAACTTCCCCCGCCTCGCAAACGGAATTTCCCGAATGGCAACGCAACATCGTCGACCACGATCAGAAGATCTTTGTCGGCCTCAATTTTCCAATATTTTACGAGCGCCGCGATCGCTTCGCCGGAAAGGTTCATATAGGTCATCGGATACGCCAGATAAAGGGCCTCTCCATTCCACGAGACTGAAACTATGGCCGCCTTCTGGGACTTTTTGAAAACAAACTTTACTTTCTCTTCTCCGGCAATGAACTCCATAAGCCGGCGGCCAATGTTGTGCCGCGTGCGGGCGTATTCATCTCCCGGATTTCCAAGCCCAACGATGAGTTTCATCAGAACCCTCAGGATCCTCCCGGGGACGCTTGTGCGGCTCCCGGGAGGTTCGCTATTACTTTCCTTCTTTTGCTGGGGTTGCGGCAGGTTTTCCTGCAGCAGGCGCTGCGGGTTTGGCTGCGGCAGACGCGGCCTTCGCGGGAGCGCCTTCTTCACCTTCCTTCTCCTTCTTACCCTTTTCCATAACTTCAGGTTCAGCGGCGGCGCCTTCTTCGGCAGGTTTCACTTCTTCCTCACGAGGAGGATGGATCGCAAGAACCACGTCCTCCGGTGAAAGCAGACACTTGATCCCTTGTGGAAGTATCAGATCCTTCACGTGGACCGCATCGTTGATCTTCATGGCCTTCGTTTCGATCTCGATCTTTTCCGGGATCTGTGTCGGCAAACACTCTACATCGACCTCACGGTGCACCAGATCGAGCGACCCGCCTTCCTTGATGCCGGGCGCCTCTTCAATATGAAGAAGGACCACCGGCACTTTGACCGTGATCTTTTCGGTCAACGAGATGACCATGAAATCGATGTGGTCGATCTTGTCCGTAACCGGATTGTTCTGGATAGCCTTGATGCGGCATGTCGACTCCTTCAGCTTCGCACCTTCGACTTTGAGTGTGATCAGGACGTTTGCACCGGCCTTGGTATGGACCGCCTTGAGAAATGCCCGGTCCGGCACTTCGATCGAGAGCGGTTTCATACCATGCCCGTAGACCACGGCCGGAAACATTTCATTGCGGCGGACCGCACGTGCCTTACGAGTCCCGCCGTCCGAGATGCGTACCTTAGCTTGCAGTTCAAAAGTTTGCATTTAAAATTCCTCCTTGATGTTCTGTGATTAAGACGGAAGTGCCTTCCCTCTTGTTCGGTTTAAGCTTCAACACCTGCACTTGAAAAAAGTGTGCTGATCGATTCGTTATAGTGGATCCGGCAGATCGCATCTGCCAAAAGCGAGGCGATCGAAATCTGAGTGATCTTTTTGATCTGTTTTTCTTTCCCGAGCGGAATGCTGTTCGTCACGATAAGTTCCTTGATGACGGAATCCTGGATCCTCTTTACAGCACTTCCGGCGAGGACCGGATGAACAATGTTAGCATAGATGTCCAATGCGCCTGCTTCCTTGAGGGCCTTGGCCGCCTCGACGAGCGACCCGCCGGTCGAGATCATATCGTCGATAATAATGACATTTTTCCCGGCCACAGAACCGATGATGTGCATCACATGCGTCTGGGCCGCGTTTTCACGACGCTTGTCCACGATCGCAAAATCGCAATTAAAAAGCTTGGCGTATCCCCGCGCCATTTTGATCCCGCCCACGTCAGGCGAAACGACTACGAGATCCTTGACCCTCTTTTTCTTGAAAGAACTCCCCATCACGTTGATCGAATAGAGATGATCTACCGGGATATCAAAGAATCCCTGGATCTGTCCCGCGTGAAGGTCCATCGTAAGGACACGGTTCGCGCCGGCGCTCACGATCAGATTCGCCACAAGTTTCGCGGTAATCGGAACGCGCGGCTTGTCTTTGCGGTCCTGACGGGCGTAACCGAAGAACGGCAACACCGCCGTGATCCGCTTGGCCGAAGCGCGCCGTGCGGCGTCAATCAGGATCAAAAGTTCCATCAGGCTCTCGTTGGGCGGCGTGCAGGTCGGCTGAACGATAAAAACATCTTTACCACGGATATTATCACGGATCTGGAGCTGGATTTCCCCTTCCGGGAAACGGCTGAGCAGCACATTGCCGAGAGGAATGCCGAGATATTTTGCGATCTCCTTGGCAAGCTCCGGATGAGAGCTTCCTGTTAAAAGAACCATATCTCCATTTTGTTTTTTCTGGACCTTCTTCATAAGGACACCCTACCTTTTTTTCTTTGAGACGGGCCGGGCCGGAACGCCGACGACCACATCACCTTTTTTAATTTTTATCTTCGGGATCACCACCGACCCCGCGCCGGTTTTCACCCCGTCCGGGATCTGAACGGGTGCCACAAAAACCGTATTGGAGCCGATCATCACGTTCTTTCCGATCGTAGTCTGGTGCTTTTTTTTTCCGTCAAAATTCGCCGTAATGGTTCCGGCCCCGACATTCGCTCCGTCGCCGATCACCGCATCTCCCAAATAAGTCAAATGCTTGGCCGAAACCTTCTTTCCAAGATGACTCCGGTTCACTTCCACAAAGCTTCCGATCACCGAGCTGTCGCCGATCACGGTGCCACGGCGGATTTTTGCAAACGGCCCGATCTCACAACTCCTGCCGATCTCCACCCCGCTTTCAATAAAACACCACGGATAGATCGTGGTGCACTTGCCGATCTTCACACCCGGTGCCACAAAAGTCTGCTCCGGCGCCATGAACGTCACACCCTTTTCCTGATGCTTTGCGATCTCCCGTTCATTTATTTTTTCCGTCACAATGGCCAGATCTTTCTGGGAATTGATCCCTTGCCCTTCTTCCGCGCTCGCCAGCGAAAAAGCCTCCACGCAATAACTTTCGCGCCGGAGGATTTCGATGGTGTCCGTCAAATAATATTCGCCCTTTTGATTGTCCCGTCCGACGCTTTCCAGAGCTTCAAACAGGACTTTTCTGTCGAAAAGATAAATGCCGGTATTCACTTCCCGGATCGCACTCTCTTCCGGAGTGACATCCAGTTCTTCGCGGATTGCTGCAAAATGACCTTCTTCCCGTACGATCCTTCCATATCCGGACGGATCTTCCCGGACGCAGGATAACACGCTGACATGCGCCCGCGATTTTTTATGCGCTGCCAGGAGCTTTTCCAGCGTCTCTGGTCTCACAAGAGGCATGTCGCCTGGCCAGATCAATATAGGGCCTTGCGCGTCCTTGAGCGCCGCCTTGGCCATCATCACCGCATGGCCAGTCCCTTTCTGCTCGTGTTGAAGCACCGGAATTGCGCCGTACGATTTTGAAAAAGAACGCACTTCTTCGGCTTTATAACCCACCACGATATAAGGGTTTTTGATTCCGGCTTCGGCCAAAGTTTCAAGCACATACCCGAGTACGGGCTTCCCGAACACTGGGTGCAAAACCTTCGGCAATTCAGAACACATCCGCGTTCCTTTTCCGGCCGCGAGAACAATAGCGTTCATATTTACCCCTTGATCCCGGTCAATTTGATGCCTTCAACGAAGAAGCGCTGATTGAATAAAAAGATGATCAGAATCGGAAGAATCATCAGCATCGACGCAGCCATGAGGAGCGTCCAATCCGTGCCGTGCACCCCCTGGAAATAAGCCAATCCGACCGGCAGCGTGTACTTCGTATGTGTATTCACCACGATCAAGGGCCACATCAGGTTCATCCACGACCCCATGAACGTAAAAGTCGTCAGGGTCGCCAAAGCCGGTTTTGAAAGCGGCAGAATGATGTGCCAGAAGATCCGGATATAGGAACATCCGTCGATCTTCGCGGCATCCTCCAGATCCTTAGGCAGCGTCAAAAAAAACTGTCGCAACATAAACGTCCCATAAGCAGTAAAGATCCCCGGAAGGATCAGCGCCTTGTACGTGTCGATCCAGCCAAAATGCCGGAGCAGGATAAACACCGGGATCATGGTCACCGCACCCGGGATCATCATGGTCGCAAGATAACCGAAAAAAATCTTGTCGCGGCCCGGAAAATTCAGGCGCGCAAACGCGTACGCGGCCATCGAGCTCGTGGCAACCTGCCCGAACGTGATGCAAAGACTCACAAAAATGGAATTCAGATAGAACTGCGCGAACGGGACCACGGACCAGACCTTCAAATAATTCCGCCAGACAAAACTGGCCGGCAGCCATTCCTGCCACCACGGACGATTCTCCGCGAAAACCTGTCCCGCCTCGGCAAGCGAGGTTGAGACCATCCAAAGAAACGGTGCTGCCATGCTCACCGCGCCTACGGCCAAAACTATAAAAAGCACCGCCCGCTGCAATCTCCGCTTCAGAAGTGACTTTTCCTTGAGCTCGGTCATTATCTTCACTGTTTTTTTTCTTTTAGAACGGGAGACAGACGCCGCGATTTCCTGCTTCATTTCCTCCCGGATCATCGAATCAATGTGATTACCCATGGTTCTCTCTTAAGTGTAATGAACGGTTTTGCCAAAGAAACGCCACTTCACAACCGTGACAGCAAAGATGATCAGGAACAGAACCCACGAAATAGCGGCCGCGTATCCCATGCGATACCATTCGAATGCATTATTGAAAATATAGTAGATGATCGTTGTGGTGGACCCGTTCGGCCCGCCGCCCGTCATGATGTACGCCTGATCGAACCCCGCCTGGAACCCGCCAATCAGACTCATGGTTGCGATGAAGAAGGTTGTCGGCGAGATCTGCGGCCAGGTGACATTCCAAAACTTCTGCCAGCTGTTCGCACCGTCCACTTCCGCGGCGTCATAAAGATCGCGCGGCACTCCCTGTAGCGCTGCAAGATAAAGAATCATGTTGTAGCCGCCGATCGATTGCCACACACTCATGATAATAAAAGCCGGCTTCGCCCACGCTTCGTCCGTCAACCAGTTCGGCCCAATCAACCGAAGACCTAGTGTATCTCCGAATTGTGCGATCATTGTGTTTAAGAGCCCGAAATTCGGATTGTAGATCAGCCGCCAGAGCATAAAGATCGCAACGCCCGAACAGATCGTCGGAAGAAAATAGACCGTCCTGAAAATGACCGTCCCGCGGAGTTTCTGGTTGAGAGCGATCGCCAGAAACAGCGAACCGGCCATGCTGATCGGAATTGCCGCCATCAGGACGATTGTGTTCCAGCAATACTTCCCGAAGAATGGGTCTTTCACTAACTCGATAAAATTTTTCAATCCCACGAATTGCGGGCCACTGGATAAAAGATCCCACTTCACAAAACTCAGCCCGAGCGACGCCAGCACCGGAACCGATGTGAACAGAAGAAATCCGAGCAGGTTCGGCATGAGGAACCCGTATGCCGCGATCGTTTCCTTTGTTTTATCCCTTAATCCGTTTTTCATGGTATTCGATTTGAAATTTTCAGCCTTTTCTCATGGACTGCGACGCGGTAGACAGTTTTCCTCGATGCTTTATCTCGTCCCTGTGGGGTAAGCCGTCACAGTGTCGTAGTTTTGCACTGGCAAAACTGCAATGCCGTAGAAAGTTATCCTTAGACTCTCACGGCATAGTAATTGTTCACAGGAATAACTGCCCGGCCTGGGCTCGAACCAGGAATCTTGCCTCCTTCGCCAGAGGCGAATCCGTTCATCGGTGGATTCGCCTCGCGGACGAATCCGCCTCAGGCGGAAAAGGGCTCCCTTAAAACCGTTTTTCGGTTCTTAAAATCTGCCCCGTCTGGGCTCGAACCAGAAACCTTGCCTCCAAAGGGCAGTGTGATACCATTTCACCACGGGGCAATCAACTCGATCCTTGTTTCTCTAACAATTCTTTTAGCTGTTTACGTCCAACCCCTGATTTTAAGAACCGCTCCCGTTTTACGGCTTCAGAAC
>Ga0265297_10005012_pt1 | contig 20789 bp, 19 predicted proteins | sample Munlanlwell13791_FD_192502 | JGI IMG/M metagenome (GOLD analysis project Ga0265297, IMG submission 192502) | Leachate microbial communities from a municipal landfill in Southern Ontario, Canada - Leachate well 137-91 | ecosystem: Engineered > Solid waste > Landfill > Unclassified | place...
TGAATACCAACCCTCCTATGGCGCCTTCTACAGTTTTCTTGGGGCTTATGCGCGGCATAAGGGGAGTTTTGCCGATACGGCTGCCCACAAAATAAGCGCCGATATCGCCTAATTTTGTAATCAATAATACGCAAATCAAAAGGCCCAGGCCATTGGGGAGATATCTTATCTTGATTAAAAATGAGAAAAACCAGGAAACATAAAGTATCCCGAATAAAGTTGTCGAGATATCTACGATAACCCCGGAATTCTGCCTGCGCCGAAACTGCATGAGAATTAAAAACAGCAATGCCAGGACTATGAATAATAATTCCCAGCTTTTGGTCGGCTCAAAACGAAATACCATTGAAAGCGGAATGATTACGCCTATTGCGATGCCGAAATATTTATAAATCTTTATGCCTTTATTTTCCAGCATTGTAAAAAATTCATACAGACCGGTTATAATAAAAAAAGTGACCAATAAACCGCAGACCCAGTCGACAAGTACGGCCACTGCGATAATACTGATAAGTATAATTGAACTAGCTAATCTTTTTAAGAACATTTATCCTGCCAAACCTTCTTTCCCTTTTTTGATATTCCTCGATCGCCTCGATTAAATCTGCCCGTTTAAAATCAGGCCAATACTTCCTGCAAAAATAAAGCTCTGCGTAAGAAAGCTGCCAGAGAAGAAAATTACTTATTCGTGTCTCTGCGCTGGTGCGTATCAGAAGGTCAGGGTCCGGCAGCCCTTTAGTATAGAGATAACTGCTGAATGTATCTACATCAATGTCTTCTATATCGGTTTCCCCCCTGGACACCGAACCGGCGAATTTCTTTACCGCATCCACTATCTCCTGCCTGCTGCCGTAATTGAGGGCTAAAACCATAACCAGGGCATTGTTACCTTTTGTCACTCGGCTTGCTTCCTTGATTTTCTTCTGAATAACTTTGGGCAGGGGCTCGTCGCGTCCGATAACCTGGAAACGGATATTATTTTTATTCATTTTTTTAACTTCGCGGTCTAAAAAATCTTCCAAAAAACGCATTAGCATATTTATTTCTGACTTAGGCCTATTCCAGTTCTCCGTAGAAAAGGCAAAAAAAGTTACTACTTTTACCCCTAATTCAAGAGCTGCATTTACAATCTCTCTGACTCTTTCGGCACCCTCGCGATGCCCGGCAGTGCGCGGCAGGCCTCTTTCTTTTGCCCAGCGGCCATTGCCATCCATAATTATGGCGATGTGCCTGGGGATATTGTTCTTGTCAATCATTAAATATTTTGTTTTACTGATGCACCCGATAATCTATAGCGGGGAATATATTATCCTTATATTCAATATCAGAAAGCCATTCTTCTTCAAGGGAGTTTGATTTTATGTCTTCGTAGAGGCGGTTGAATCTTAAGAGGTGCTCCTTAGTGCGGCGTAGCGCATAGCTGGTGTGAGTACCCGTACCCATGATAAATGCCCAGTCAGAACTTTGCGCCAGGAGAAGTTCACGCAGGGCCTGATTCAACGCTCTTCTTAATAAACCGTCTGTATTGGTAAAACCTTTTGCCAGCTCCGTCATCCTTTGCGAGGCAGCGTGCAGGTGCCGGTAAATCCAGTCATTTGAGCCCTGCAGCCACATCTCGCTGTAGCCCTTCCAGCCCCAGCTGGATAAGGAAGGGGTGATAACCTGGTTACGCGGATTTTCTTCCAGATATTCATAAGCGGTAATCAGGCGTATCTCATCCTGGTCACAGGCGATTTTCCTGATTAAAAAATCCAACCACTGCGGGCCTTCATACCACCAGTGCCCGAATAACTCTGCGTCGTATGGTGAAACAATGATGGGCTTTTTATGCATAAAATCATAAAGAAATTCTACCTGCCTTTGGCGGTTAAACATAAAATTACCCGCGTGTTCCGCTGCCTTTTCCCTGGCCCACTCAGGGACATACGGCTCTTTCTGGTTGCCCTCTCCCGTTATCCGGTAATATTTTATTCCCGTATTTATCCTTACGCCGTCAGGATGGATGTAGGGCCGTATGTAATCATATTCCAAATCAAAACCGATATCCCGGTAAAATTCGCGATAATTATGATCTCCCGGATAGCCTTCAATGGATGACCAAACCTGCTTCGATGACTCCAGGTCCCTGGCAAAACACGCAACTCCCGTGCCTTTGCAGTAAATCGGGGCAAATACGCCGTATTTCGGCCGGGGCGTTCCGTGTAAAACTCCGTGGGAATCGGTAAAAAAATAACGTAACCCTGCCTCTTTTAAAATTTCATCGTGCCCGGGCTGGTAACCGCACTCTGGAAGCCATATGCCCCGTGGCTTTCTGCCAAATACGCTCTCATAGTGGCTTACCGCCACCTTGACCTGAGCCCTGACTGATTCCCTGTGCACGTCCATCAGGGGAAAATAACCGTGAGTTGCGCCACAGGTGATGATTTCTAATTTGCCTAAATCCTGAAATTTTTTAAAGGCGTTGACGAGATTACGATTATATCTTTCGAAGGTATCGCGGACGCTGCAGAACTGATTCAGATACATCGTTGCCAGCCTTTGAAAATGAGGCTGCCAAGCTGTCCTCTCCATTTCCCTGTGAGAAAGTTCTATGAGCCTGTTTATATGTTTTATATAGCGCTCTTCCAGGAGCGGGTCGGACAGCATAGAAATCAGCGTCGGGCTTAATGTCATCGTGAGCCTGAAATCTATATTGTCTTGCACCAATTTCTCAAATATCGAAATCAGCGGGATATAGGTTTCGGTTATCCCCTCATAAAGCCAGTCTTCCTCCAGGAAATCCTCGTGCTCAGGGTGCCTGACGAAAGGCAGATGGCCGTGTAAAACTAGACAAAGATATCCTTTATTCATTTTTAATGAGCGCATAACTTATGGAGCGATTATTCAATTTGCACGACATAAGTTATTGCGCGAATTAACCCACACCAATTGCGTTTTAGTAAAGGCTATATTGCAATTGGTGGGGGGTACAGTTAAGCCTTAACCAAAGAGTTCACTTTTGTGTCTCTGGAAACTACAGGCGTGATGGTGCGTTCCTCTAAGTTATCAGAGGAAACTGCTTTCACTGGGATTACCTGTTTTCCGTCAGGAAGGGCGAATCTCAAAGTAAAAGTACCGTCGGGCCTAAGTTTTATTTCTCTATCCTGAACCGTTACCTTGGCGTCGGGTTCGGTTGCCCCATAGACAATTAACTCGCAGTCTACTACCAGCCAGAACTTTCTTTCTTTGGCCTTTTTAACCGGGCTTGAGCCCATGCCCGGAGAAGCTAAAACCCCGGAAAATAGTGCCCTCTTTACTCTTTCCTGCCAGGCCTTGCCTACAGGGGAAGAGCGGCCTAATCCAAAACCCATGCCATAGAGCCTGGCGAACATGTCCTCCGGGATCATCCATTCTTCATCGGTAATCCAAGACGGGCCGTCTAAAGGCGTCTGTACGGTGTTGGAGCGCACTATTGTGATAAATCTTCCGTTGGGTAACAGTAAACCGAAGTCTACACACCAGGACCTGCCAGGTCCTCCGGTATCAATGTACCAATTATTGGTGTGTTCATTTATCTGGATGTCAAAAAATTTGTGGGCATTATGGCCGTTGAATATAACCTGGCTTACATCATACACGCGCAATATGCGCCTGCACCTATAGAATTCATCTCCCAATTCATGCATTAATCTTTCAAACGTCTGGGGCCTGACTTCCCAATAAGCATGTATCCACCAGGGATCGCGCACCTGCAAAATAATTTTGTCCCAACCGTACTCACCTGGTAATTCCTGCGGCATAGCCCGGCGCATCCGGGCTACTTCCGGGTGAGAAAATTTTGTTTTTTCAATGGCTAATTCTTCGATACCTAACATTTGTTTTTTACTTTCAACCGGCTTTGGGGACTCTTTGGAGATATCAAGTGCCTTCTTTTTCGGCATATTCTCCTTGATTATCTTTTTTAATTTCTCTTTTAGCTTACGTAATATTGCCATGATTCCCACCCCCTCTTGTTTTATAAACCCTGTGCCTTTTATCTCTCAATTATAGATGCACTGGATATAAAAAAGGTTCAGCTCATTTTTATCTGCAATAAAAAAGGGGATCATTATCCCCTCTTTAAGAACAAAGTTTTGTTCTTCTCTCCCCCCTTAAAAAATCATCTTCCAAAACCTCTGTTTATCTTATTTTATTTAAATAATATCCAGATTCTTATTTCTTGGGCTTGGCTGATTTACTGCGTACCAGCGCTTCTTTGAGGTCTTCTTCCAGGGCGTCTTTTAGCTTGGTCACTTTCTGCAGTTCTTCTTTTAAGCTTTGATTTATCAGCTGTTCCTGCACCAGGGCCTTTTTTGTCGCTTCGGCAGCGGCCTTTTCTTCTTCAAGCGCGCTCTCTGCTGTTTTTAATTTTTCGACGATGCTATTTTTTTCCTGAGAAAACTTATTCATTCTTTCTTCCAGGTCTAAACGCGTAGCCATTTCTTTATCGCGGGCAGTCTTTTGCCGATAGGCATTATTGCATGAATTTATGGTGACTATGAAAAACAATATTGTTAGTACCCCTAATATCAAAATAACCCTGCTCTTTATATTCTCTTCCATTCTTTCGTCCTTATGTTTATTTAAGATTCTCCTGCGGTTCTTTAAGGCCCATTGATTCCTCAGGAGCCTTTTGGCCCTCTTTTACCTTTGTGACGTTAGGCAGGATTACAATCTCAACCCTGCGGTTTAACTGGCGGCCCTCCCTTGTGTCGTTGGAGGCTACCGGCCGGAATTCACCATAACCATTTGCTGAAAGGCGATTAGGTGAAATGCCTTTTTCATTAATCAGATAATGCAAAACACTCAGTGCGCGTGCGGAAGATAATTCCCAATTTGATTTCCAGCCTGAAAGCGCAATCGGCTGGTTATCTGTATGCCCTTCTATGCCTACATTAAACTCCGACACTTCTTTTAGTACGCTTGAAACTTTATCCAGCAGGGGGAATGCTTCCCGCCTTATCTGTGCGCGGCCGGAATCAAACAAAAGATCGCCAACCACGGTAATCACTAAACCCTTCCCCAGCATCTCCAGTTTAACCTGCTTATCCTGAATTTCCTTGGAGAGCCTTTCTTCAAGAAGCTGCTTTGCCTGGTTTAATTCTTCCAGGCGGCTTGAGAGTTCTTCTATTTTCTCAACATCAGAGCGCCTTCCTCTCTGAAAGATAATTGTGCATCCGCTTAAAGCAATACCTATAAAAACTATTAATACTGTGGACAACAACTTATTTTTCATAACTTCCTCCCTTACTTAAGTGAGGACATAAGTTATGGAGATAACTATTACTTTGTTACTCTCGGCATAACTTATTTGTCCGAACTTATCCCGCCGTAGCAGGGTTCACTAACTATAACATAAGCAATAATTCTAGTCAAGAAAAATAGTATCTTCCCTGGATGAGCCTACAGATACTATTGATATCTTAGCATTTAGTATGTCTTGGAGTTTTCTTAGATATTTATTTACATTGGGATGTAACTTTTGATAATGGCACAAGTTAGGGACAGTTTTATCCCATCCAGCCATTTCCTCATAGACAGGCTTTGAATTTTTCAGTGCCTGCAGGTCAGCAGGGAACTCCCTGAATAACTTACCTTTATATTTATATGCGGTGCAAATCTTTATAGTCTTTAATCCCTCTAATACATCAATTTTTGTTATAGCAAGTTCTGAAATTCCGTTTAACAAAACTGCTTCCTTTACCATAACGCTGTCAAACCACCCGCACCTGCGCGGCCTGCCGGTAGTAGCGCCGAATTCATTGCCTTTATCGCGAATGACTTTAGCGAACTTAGACGGAAACTCTGCGGGGAAAGGGCCTTCGCCGACCCTGGTCGTATAAGCTTTTGCTACGCCAATGACCTTATTTATCCGTACGGGGGAAACGCCGCTGCCGATACAAGCGCCGCCTGCAGTGGCAGAAGAAGAAGTCACGAAGGGATATGTCCCAAAGTCAATATCCAGAAATGTGCCCTGGGCGCCTTCAAAAAGAATGTCTTTTTTTTCACCGATTGCGCTGTTTAACAAACGCTGGGTATTGCAGATGTACGAAGAGAATATCCTGCCGTAATTTAAATATTCTTTATAAATTCTGCTGAAATTAAATCCGGGGTGTTTGTAAACTTTTTTGAAAATTTCATTTTTTTCTTTCAAATTGTCTTTTAATTTATCGCGCAACACGCTTGAGTTTAAAAGGTCTACCATCCTTATGCCGCAACGAATAGTCTTATCGGCATAACAGGGGCCTATGCCTCTTCCGGTGGTCCCTATTTTATGTGTCCTTTTGGTCTCGCGCAATTGATCCAAGATTTTGTGGTAGGGTAAAATCACGTGCGCAAGCGAAGAAATCTTTAATCGATTGGTTAGGTCTATGCCTGCGAAGCGCAGATCTCTTAATTCTTTCAGAAGGATGGCCGGGTCAATTACTACGCCGTTTCCTATACAGCAGATTTTTCCCTTATGTAAAATACCCGATGGTATGAGATGAAAGATATATTCCTTATTCCCGGCTACGACAGTATGGCCGGCATTGTTGCCTCCCTGATACCGCACAATATAATCTGCGTCTTTGGCTAAGATATCGACTATCTTGCCCTTACCCTCATCTCCCCACTGTGCACCTACTAGAATTATATTCATAATAGTACCTACCTACTAACTACTAACTACTACCTACTAACTACTCATTTACGGTATCATGGTAAAAATTTTCTCGGCAATAGCCGGATAACCGGCGATGAATTTTAACTCATCATCAACGAGAGGCTTCTGGTTATGGACATTGGCATAACGGACTAACTCCAATATCCTGGCAGCCTCCTTATCATCGCGGAATTCAACTTCTAACTTCTCATAGACGTTTCTAAAACCCTTTATGCCGGAATATTCACCTGCGGTAATTTTACGGCCTGTTTCGATTATTTCAGGTTCTCCGCGGCCCAGCTCTTCAAAATCGTAAAGTTCATAATTACGCCTGTCTTTTAAGGCACCGTCAGCATGAATCCCTGATTCGTGCGCAAAGGCATTTGCGCCAATCCCCGGTTGATTTATCGGTATAGGCACGCCAAAGGCATAGGAGGCGTATTTACAGATTTTCCAGGACATCTTCAGGTTTATCCTTTCATTTAATGAATACTCCTGCATGCCATTGCCGTATTTTATGGCCAGGATTACAGAGACTAAATCCGCATTGCCTGCGCGCTCGCCCATACCGTTCACGCAGGTGTTGATATAGGCGTCAACACCACAGTCAATTGCTGCTTTTGCGCCGGCAATAGAATTTGCCACTACCAATCCTAAATCATTGTGGCAATGTATTTCTATCGGTATCTTAACGGTTTCAGCAAGAGTTTTTATGCGCTCGTAAATTGTAAAGGGCGTATCAACCCCTAATGTATCGCAATAACGAATCCTGTCTGCGCCTGCCTGGGCTGCCGCCAGAGAAAATTCCTTAAGGTATTCAAGCTTTGTCCGCGAGGCATCTTCGGCATTTACGGCGATGGACTCAAGGCCCAAGGAATGAGCCTCTTTAACAGCATTACCCATCTCTTTTATGACTGAGCCGTGGTCAAGTTTTCCCTGAAATTTGTGGATAATCATCTGGTCAGAGGTAGAAATGGAAAGATTCATATGTTTTATGCCGGGGACTAATTTAAATGCATTTTTAACGTCTTCCTTTGTGGCACGAATCCAGCCGCTTAACCTGATAGGAGACAATGCCCCTAATTTAGCTAATTCTAAATTGGCATTCAGGTAATTTGTCTCGTGCCGCGTCACCGGAAAGCCAAATTCTGACTGGAATACCCCCATCTGGTTCAAATAGATATTAATCATTGTCTTTTGTAATTTGGAAAGGCAGATGCGGGAAGTCTGCACGCCGTCGCGGTTGGTTACATCAATAATGTAAATCTTCGGGTTTCTCTTCATTTATTTGCTTACCTCCTGAGCAATTTTTTTAACTCTTCCCTATCAGGAACTCCGGTTGAACCGAATATCTCCTGGTTATCCACCAGATACGTAGGGCCGAACATAACCTGCAATTCCCTGTTCAGGCTGATATTCTCTCTTAAAAGTAACCTGCCCTCATCGCCCTTGGCGCAAGCCCTGATTCTTTCTGAGTCAAATTTAGCCAGGCAATCCTCCCACCAAGAACTATTTATGTTCTTTGAGCGGCAAGTAAGATAATCAAAAAACTGTTCGGGGTAATATTTTTGTACGCATACCGAGCGCAGATATTCCTCAACTTCCTGCCTCCCTTTGGCAGCCTCGAAGTTACCCTGCTGTTCGACAGCCAGGAAATGCAAGGCAGGATTGAATTCCTTAATTACCTCCAGCAATTTAAGCGTAGCTTGGTCGTAGAGACTGATAAAGAGGTCTAATTTCTGCTTTATCTTTTTTCTATTGAGGAAATAAGATACGCCGCTAAAATGGGGCTTGAGCAGATAAAAATCTTTCTTTAGCTCGAGGTTATTTTTAAGGTTATCAAAATTCTTTTCTTTCTCTACATCCTTACCTAAAAGATAGGCCGGCAAACCTCCAATAGCAAAATCCTTAACTAAATTATCTCCCCTTTTATCTAAAGGGTAATAGAGATAAGAAGCTTCTAACCCCGGGAACTGCGTCTTTAGAAAATCAACCACTGTCTTTGTATTACAGGTCAGGCATTCGCGGCTAGTGATAGCCAGGAGTTTGATTTTATTTGCCTGGCTAAATATGCAATCCGATTGCATTGTCCCGGGATTATGACAGGTGCCGATAAGGTTGTTTTTTTTGCAGTTCATATCTGAGAAGCAAACAGGAAGTATACCTTTTATTTCGGCATCATCTTTAATCTTGTCAGAAAGCCGCAAGAGTTCTATTTTATCGCTTGTTATTTTGTCATCTTTCCAGGTAGAAGTTGCCACCCCAAGTTTTCTCCCTTGCCAATCAGGATTAAGAATAAGGGTAGAATTTATTCTCTGAGAAGGCCTGTCGTCTTTAGGCCTGTAATTAGTGACCAGGATATCTATACTACTGCCGATGTCACGGATTAAGCTTAAATTATCTTCTTCGCTTAAATTACTTAAGACTATAATGATATCTGCTTTTCCTTCAAGTTCTTCTATTGATTTACGCAATGCTTTTTTTGGCTCAACAAAATCATAAATGCCTGCTTTCTGCTTGGCGACTGGATTTGTAATTGCGGTTATACCGACTTTGATGCCGGATATTTCTTTTATAATATACGGGGATATCCTAGGTAATATTATATCCGCCTCTGAGGCAAGGCCATCAATATTACTGGAAAGAAAAACCGCTTTTGACCCGACGACTTTTTTGTTGAAGAAACCGTAGCCGAAATTAAACTCATCAGGGCTGATTGCTACAGCATCGTATTTCATTAATTCTATTGCCTTCAGGTTTACTTCTGTGCGCTGCATATCTAACTGCGTGTTCTGCGTATACTCATCCATAAGCCCGCCGGCAAAGAAATTTCCTGAATCTAAAAGCAGGGCATCGGGATATTTCTTCCTTAACTGTTTTACAAGTGTTGCCCTGCGGGCAATGCCTCCGTCGGTTTCCTTGGGGCAGCTGCAAGGATAAAGCATTGCATGCGTTGAGCCGGTATAAATTACCGTAATCTCGCCAGCATAAGCACTACCGGACCATAAACCAAAGACCAGTAACCAAAGGCAGAATAGTTTTTTCATATTTTTATAACCTTGACGGTCAAGATATTCTCCAGCTTCTTTATTTTATCCAGGATTTGCGCTGAAACCGGAGTATCTACATTCAACACGCTAACCGACCTGCCTCCCGGTTTATCGCGGCCAAATGTCATTGCCGCAATATTAATATTATTTGCACCCAATAGCGTCCCTAAATTACCGATAATGCCCGGTTTGTCCAAGTTCTGGATAAAAATCATTTCTCCCAGAGGCGGCAATTCCACGTAATACTGGTCAATTTTTACAATACGCGGCTGCTTATTTGAAGAGAGAGTGCCGAAAACTTTTTTAGTTTCTTTGTCTGTCTTCAATTCTAATTGTATCAAGTTCACAAATTCTTCCTCTTTAGAGGACTTTGACTCTTTAATCTTTATGCCCCTTTCTTTAGCAAGTGCTGTGGCATTAATAAAATTCACTGTATCCTGCATAATGGGCGCAAGCAGCCCCTTGACCAGGCTCATGGTCAGCGGGCTTAAATCATACTGAATTATTTCACCGCTATAACTAATATTTGCTTCCTGAAACCTGCCTTCCACTAATTGACTGGAAAAAACGCCTAATTTTTCCGCTAAATTTATATAGGGCTCTAGTAACTTGCAAACCTCGGCTTCTATGCAAGGGTAATTAGCGGCATTGCGAATGCCGCGGCCCAGGAGCGCATCGCGCACAATTTCCGCTACTTCAACCGCCACATTTACCTGCGCCTCTTCAGTGGAAGCACCCAGGTGCGGGGTAATTACCACATTATCCAATTTTAGCAGCTCATTGTCAGCGGTTAATGGTTCCTTTTCAAAAACATCTATTGCAGCTCCGAGAACCTTCCCTTCTTTTATAGCATCTACCAATGCCTTCTCGTCAATTATCCCTCCCCGCGCGCAATTGATTACGCGCACGCCTTTCTTCATCAGGGAAAATTCTTGAGCAGAAATCATATGCCTTGTCTCATCTGTCAGGGGCGTATGCACGGTGATATAATCCGAGCGCTCAAGGAGTTCTTTTAACTCAACTATTTCTACGCCCAGGCCTTCGGCAATCTCTCTTGACAAAAACGGGTCATAGGCGAGAATACGCATGCTGAACGCCTGCGCCCTTTTAGCTACCTCCGAACCTATCCTGCCAAAACCTACTATACCTAAGATTTTATTGCAAAGTTCCACTCCCATGAATTTAGAGCGTTTCCATTCCCCTTTTTTTGTCGAGGCATTGGCCTGAGGGATATTGCGGGAAAGAGATAAAATCATGCTCATGGTATGCTCGGCCGTAGAGATTGTATTTCCTGCAGGGGTATTCATAACAATAATGCCTTTTTGCGTTGCTGCCTCTAAATCCACGTTATCCAATCCCACCCCAGCCCTGCCAATTACCTTTAGCTTTGCTGCCTGGCCAATAATATCTTTGTTTACTTTTGTGGAGCTCCTTACCACCAGCGCCTCATAATCTTTAATAATTTCTTTTAACATTTCCGGCTTTAAGTCTGTCTTGACATCAACCTGGAACTCTTTGACGCCGCTGAGTATCTTAAGTCCTTCTTCGGATAAAGGATCGCTGACTAATATCTTAATCATCTTTTTAACTCCGGTTAATTAGGTTGCTAATTTTTATTTTAGGAAAACTTCTTCTGCTGCCCTTACGCCTACTCCTAAATCGAATTTATACCCCATCTGGTGCAATACTTTTTCTAAACAGGAAATGCCGATAATGATATCGAATTCCGCAATATAACCCATATGCGCGATTCTAAATACTTTTCCTTTTAACTCAGCTTGGCCGCCGGCGATAGTAACTCCGTAAGCATCACGCATGGTTTTAACCAACTTTTCTCCGTCGAGATTGTCAGGTACTTTGACTGCGGTAACTACATCCGAACCGGCTTGCGGCGCGAACAATTCTAACCCAAGCGCCCTCATCGCTTCTCTAGCCGCCTGCGCCATTTTCCTGTGCCGCAAAAATACATTTTCCAAGCCGTCTTCTTTGAGCATCTTTAATGATTGGTTAAGGGCAGTAATCAAAGATATGGCCGGCGTAAACGGGGTGTCAGTTTTATCAATAGCCTTTTTAGCTTTTCTTAAATCAAAATAATACCTGGGAGATTTTGCATTTTCAATTAGTTTCCATGCCTTTGCGCTAATCGATATGAACCCTAAGCCCGGAGGCAACATTAAACCCTTCTGCGAACCGGAAACTACCACATCAGCCGACCAGTCATCGGTCTTTAAATCAATCGCGCCTAAACCGCTTATAGCATCAACTGCTAACACAGCAGTATAATTCTTTACTACTTTACCTATCGCCTCTATATCATTGGTTACGCCCGTAGAAGTTTCGCAAAGCGTGGTAAAGACCGCTTTAATTTTAGGATTTGCTTTTAATTTCTTATCTATTTCCTGGGGGTCAACGGCTTTGCCCCACTCTACATCAATTACTTCAGGGACTACCCCGTAAGCTTTACAAAGCTCTGTCCATCTTTCCCCGAATTTCCCTCCCTGGATAGTAACTGCTACATCGCCTGGTGATAATAAATTTGCTACTGCTGCCTCCATGGCACCTGTGCCTGATGAAGCAAGAATAAAACAATCATTTTTAGTCTGAAAAACATATTTTAAACCCTCTGTTGCCTCTTTTAATACAGCCTGGAATTGCGGGGTACGATGATGGATTATGGGCAATGCCAGCGCTTCCAGTACTTGCGCGGGTAACGGTGTAGGACCTGGCGTCAGCAGATAATTTTTCTTCATAGGGTTTCCTTTCTTATTCTCTTATTCGGTTTTAAAATTTATTTCTTCTTCTGTAAAATGACCTCATCAATCAATCCGTAATCCCTGGACTCGTCAGCCGACATAAAATAATCCCTGTCGGTGTCTTTTTGCACTTTATCCAGAGTCTGTCCCGTATGGTTTGCCAATATTTGGTTGATGCGGTCGCGCATCGTTAAAATCTCTTTGGCATGGCGCGAGATATCTTCTGCAGCGCCCTGAATACCGCCCCAGGGCTGATGTATCATAATCCGTGAATTCGGCAGGGCGTGACGCTTGCCTTTCGTTCCTGCGCATAAAAGCAGCGCACCCATGCTGGACGCCTGTCCCACGCAATATGTCGCCACGTCGCATTTTACAAACTGCATCGTATCATATATCGCCAGCCCCGATGTCACCGAGCCTCCGGGTGAATTAATATAAACGTTTATATCCTTGTTTACATCCTCCATCTGTAAAAATAACATCTGCGCTATAACCAGGTTTGCTACATAATCATCGATAGGTGTGCCGATAAAAATTATACGGTCTTTCAGGAGCCTGGAATAGATATCATATGCCCGCTCATAACCGCGCGATGTCTGCTCAATAACCATAGGAACCAAGGTCTGCATTTTAGTGTTCATATTCACCTCCGTATTTTCGTTGAATCGTTGATTCGTTGTTTCGTTGACTCGTTGTTTCGAGATAACGATTAAACGAGACAACGGTTAAACGAAATTACATTATTTTTCTTCTTGCCAATTAGCTTCTCTTAACAAAAATTCCATCACCTGATGCGGCATATGGTCATCGAGTGAGATGTTTTCCTTTTTAGCAATCTCGGCAAAAACCAGGTACATCTTAACCTGCTTTTTTGCTTCGGGCTCCAAGCTGCTGATTAGCTCTTTTTCCTGTTCTTCTATTTTTTGACGAGGAATGCCTTTTAAGCTTAAGTCAATCTTTGCCTGCCTTAATAAATCCTGCAGTTGGCGGTTAACCAGGGATGCGGGGAGTTTAAAGTCCACATCTTTAAGCGTATTTTCCATTATTTCCGTTTCAATCCTCTGCCTTTGTTGATTTTCTTTCTGGATAAAAATCTGCCTTTCAACAGCCTTTTCTAATTCTGCCAAGTTAGGATACCCTAACCCGTGAGCAAAATTATCATCTACAGCTTCAATTTTTCTTGATTCTTTGAGGGTGTCGATATTGCGCTTTATTTCATCAGGCGCAACGCTAATAGTTTTATACTTTACCTTTTGGCCCTTGTAATTCTTAACGGCAATTTCCGGGGCTATCTCCACCGTAGCCTTAAATGAAAGGCTCGCCCTGTCTAATTTTACCTCGTGAATCTGCGGCAGCTCAATAACATCAAGCCCTTCTTTATCAATTGCCTGATTATAGATATCAGGTATCAATTCTTTCAAAACTTGGCTCTCGGCGCTGGAGGCGTAATGCTTTTCTAAAATGTCGCGCGGTGCATGCCCCGGCCTGAAACCGGGGACCTTGGCCTCCTGGGAAATTTTCTTAAAGACCTCTTCAAATTTATTCTTTACAATATCGCCGCTTACTTCAATATTGATTTCTCTTTTGGTATTGTCAATCTTCTTTATTTCTGTTTTCATGTTATTGCGTTCCTCCGTAAGTTGTATCTCGGAAATCCTTGCCATTTGTATCTAGACAATAAACAAATGTCAAGGATGACTTCGCACACATAAGTTATGTCGCTAAATCTAATTAAATAGCAGCTCCATAACTTATGTGCTCACTCACATCCTGAATTTTTCTCCTAAATATATCTGGCGCGCCTGGGGATTATCAATCAATTCCTGGGCAGTACCGGAAATCAGAATCCTTCCCTCGGCGATTAAATAGGCCCTGTCTGTTATAGAAAGCGTTTCCCTGACATTATGGTCGGTAAGTAAAATCCCTAACCCCTTTTCTTTTAGCTCCTTGATAATTTCCTGGGCTTCGCTCACCACTATCGGGTCAATGCCGGAAAACGGCTCATCCAAAAGCACAAAAGAAGGATTGGTAACGAGGGCACGCGTAATCTCCAGCCGCCTTCTCTCTCCTCCTGATAATGTATATGCCTTATGCCTGGCCAGGTGAGAAATATTTAACTCCTCCAATAACATTTTTAGCCTATGCTCCCTTTCTGTTCTCGATATAGGCTGTGTCTCCAGGATTGAAAGAATATTCTCTTCCACGGTAAGTTTTCTAAATACCGAGGGTTCCTGGGCAAGGTAGCCTATGCCGTAATGGGCACGCCTATGAATGGGTAAATTAGTAATGTCGTTATTATCGAAAATAATTTTACCTCGTTTGGGTGGGATAACCCCGACGATCATGTAGAATGTGGTGGTTTTTCCTGCGCCGTTGGGGCCTAGAAGCCCGACAATCTCCCCGCGCTTTACCAGGATATCTACACCCTTTACTACTTCCTTGCCGTCATAAGATTTAACTAATCCTTTAATTTCCAAGAGATGCATTACCGAACTCCTCTGTAGAATAAATAATCAATTTTGGCCTGCCGCTCAATATAAGTTTTTTATCTTTAGCGCTATAAATCGCCTCTTGGCTATAAGAGGTATTCTCTCCTCTTATAACCTTGACATTTCCCCGGGCAACAATCTTGTCTATTTTGCTACCCATAAATCCCGGAGCCTGGGCGCTTTCTTTCTTTTCTTTTGTAGCGGCTCCTCCCCCCGAAGAAAGAAAATAAATATCCATCTTATCACTGTAAATTGTGGAATCTTCTCTCAGCACCTTAACATTATTATTGAAAGTGGCAATATTTTTTTCATAATCTATCTCTAACGGGCCGTCGCATGTAATTACGATTTTTTCCGCTACGCCTGCCTCTCCTTTTTTAGGATCCACAGGATTGATATCTACCTGAACGTCCTTTTTTAATGCTACCTTCTTTAAGCTCGGTTCTCCTTTAGCGCCGCGGGCCACTGTGACCATGTTCTCTCTCTTGATATTGACAACGTCATCAGTAGTTACAAGTTGATTTTTTCTATCCCAATCTAAAGAGTCTGTAGTTAATTTTGTGCCCGAAGAGGTGGTAACCACAACGTTTTGCTCTAAATGCACTTTGCCGTCTGTTTTACTGAAATCCCCCCTGTCAGCTGTAAGCTTGATATCCTCCTCTTTCCCGTAAAGGTTGCCTATCACATCAGTTAACTTTACTACGTCGATAAAGATATCGGCAGATTTTCCTGCGAGGTCCCAGTTCTTCTTGCCTTTTTCGCCATATCCGGTAAGCGAAAACTCGCTAATTTGCTGGTCTGCTCCCTGTGTCTGGTCTTTGTTTACTGCCGGTTTTTCTTCTTTTGCAGCAAATAAACAGGGGGCGAAGAAGGCAATCAAGCCGATGAGCAAAACAAGCCTTTTAAGTATCATAAAATCCTAGAATCTCGCTCCATTTATTTTGTGATTTAAGTATGAGCTCCGCAATCTCCCGGACTGCCCCCCGGCCTCCTTCTCTTAAAGTTATATAGGCTGCTGCAAGTTTTATTTCAACCGCGGCATTAAATACCGCGACGGGAAAGCCCACTCTCTTCATTAAGCACAGGTCAACTAAATCATCCCCCATGAAACACACCTCATCAAGGTTAACCTTATATTTTTTTACTATTTTTTCTAAGGCCGCGGTCTTGGGAGAAATATTTTCAAAAACCTGCTCAACCTGCATATCCAGGGCGCGCGGCCTGATTGCCCGCGAACCTTTGGCGGTAATCAGAATAGTTTTAATCCCCGCCCTTTTTAAGGCATAAACACCCAGGCCGTCATGCACGTCAAAAAATTTCATGTCCCTCCCCTGCGAATCATAGACAATGCGGCCATCGGTAAGAACCCCGTCCACATCCAGCAATAAAAGTTTAATCTTCCTGGCTCTTTCTTTCAGGCCTTCTTTAATCTGTGCATTAAGCATGATTTTTATTGAGCTATAATACCCCTGCCCTTAAAAGATCCTGCACGTCTAATAACCCTATCGGATGCATATTTTTATCTACGACCGGAATCTCATCAATTTTCTTCTCTTGTAATATGCGCATCGCCTCAGCAGCCAGCATATCCTTATTTACCACCGTTGGGTTTAAGGTCATCACTTCCCTGATCTTACGTTTAGGCAAATTCGCGTCTGTTTCAAGATGCCTGCGCAGGTCACCATCGGTAAATATGCCTTTTAATCTCCCCTTTTTATCCACTACCGTAGCAGAACCTGCCCTGGCATGGGTAATCTTTAACAGTACCTGTGAGACTTTTTTTTCTTCATTAACTATAGGGTTGGCTGGGCCTTTACGCATAATATCTTCTACTTTCAAAAGCAGCCGCCTCCCCAAAGCGCCGCCCGGATGGAAGAAAGCAAAATCCTTTTCCTTGAAATTTTTGCATTCCAGGAGGCATACGGCAAGCGCATCTGTCATAGCAAGGGTAGCCGTAGTAGAGGCAGTGGGCGCCAGCCCAAGAGGACAGGCTTCCTTTTTTACCGAAATATCCAGAAGCACGTCGCTATATTTAGCCAGGATTGACTTTGTATTCCCGGTAAGAGCAATAATCTTTGCGCCGATCTTTTTTAACAAAGGCAGCAGCTGCTTCATCTCATCGGTTGAGCCGCTGTTAGAAATGACAATCACCACATCTTCCGGGGTTACCTTGCCTAAATCACCGTGGATTGCCTCGGCAGTATGCAGAAATAAACTTGGTGTTCCGGTAGAGGCTAAGGTTGCGGAAAACTTCTGGGCTATAATCCCGGTCTTGCCCATCCCGCTTACCACTACCCGCCCCCTGGTTTTTAAAATGAGGTTTACGGCCTTTTGAAAATTACTGCCGATTTTTTTTCTTAAGGCTTTTATTGCCTCGGCTTCGATATCCAAAACCTCTCTGGCGCGTTTTACTACATTAACTTTCATAATGCCTTCTCTATCTTTTTAATCTGTTTTAAAAGCTTTTCCAGCTCTTTTAAGTCAATCATATTGGGGCCGTCGCAAGGAGCTTTATCCGGAGAGGGGTGCACTTCTAAAAACAAACCATCGCAGCCAAAGGCAACCGCAGCGCGCGATAGGCCTGCCACAAACTCACGCTGGCCTCCGGAAGACACAGACTTGCCTCCGGGAAGCTGGATGCTGTGCGTGGCGTCATAAATCACGGGGTATCCAAACTCGCGCATTATCCCAAGGCTACGAAAATCCGAAACCAAATTATTGTAACCGAAACATACGCCTCTTTCGGTAATTAAAATGGATTTATTTCCTGTGGACTCAATCTTTTTTATGATAGGCAGAATATCCCAGGGCGCCAGGAATTGCCCTTTCTTGATATTTACTGTTTTGCCTGTCTTGGCTGCCGCTATGACAATATCGGTCTGTCGGCATAAGAAAGCCGGAATCTGGATTATATCCAATACCCTTGCCGCATCTATTATTTCTTTCTGGCAATGTATGTCGCTTAATAGCGGCAGTTTCAATTTTTGCTTTACTTTGTAGAGCACATCCAGGCCTCTCTTTATCCCAGGGCCGCGATACGAATCCATGGAAAGCCTGTTTGCTTTATCAAAACTAGACTTAAAAATATAAGGGATCGAAAGCTTAGCGGCAATCTCCTGTATCCTCTTTGCTACCTCTAAACAGAGCGCCTCTGATTCAATCACGCATGGCCCGGCAATTAAAACCAATGGTTGCCTTTCGCCTATTTTTATGTTGCCTATCTTGATCTCCTGCATCATATTTATTTTTCTTTTTTAAAGTAGGGCCTGACTTTATCTAAGTCCTGCGGGGTATCCACGCCTATGGTATCATATTTGGTTTCAATAACCTTGATTTTAAAACCCTCTTCCAAAACTCTCAATTGCTCAAGGCACTCTATCTCTTCAAGCCTGGATACCGGCAAATTCCTATAAGTGAATAAGAAGTCTTTGGTGTAAGCATACAGGCCTATATGCTTGTAATAGGCCGGCGACTTAACCTTTGAATTCTGGGCATGAAAAGGAATACCGGAGCGTGAAAAATATAAAGCAAAATTATTTTTATCTACCACTATCTTGACTACATTGGGGTCTGACGCCTCTCCCGGCTCTTCAATCTTTTTCATTACCGTAGCCATGGAAATAGAGGCATCATCCAATAAGGCCCGGGCAACGCTGTCTATCATCATCGGATGAATCAGGGGCTCATCTGCCTGTATATTGACAACTATCCTTACATCAAGCGGGTTAACCACTTCACTGATCCTATCTGTACCGCAGGCATGGTTTTTGGAAGTCATCACTACTTTTGCCCCGAATTCCCTTGCCACAATGGCTACTAATTCGTTATCACAGGCAATAATCAAATCATCTAACACAAGCGCCTGTTTTGCCTGTTCCCAGACGCGCCGTATCATAGGCTTACCGAATATGTCTGCCAAGACCTTGCCTTCAAATCTGGTAGATGAATACCTGGCGGGGATTACTCCGATTACATCCATTTCTTAAAAACCCTCGAACTTTACCCTTCAATCTTTTTTAATAATTCTTTTCTTGTAGTCACCGCAGTCCCTACTTTTCCTACCACGATACCTGCGGCAAAATTAGCGATATGAGCTGCCTCTAAATTACTTGCACCGCAACAAAGCCCTAAGGTGAATGCGCCGATTACCGTATCACCTGCGCCTGAAACATCAAAAACTTCCTGAGCTACAGTGGGTATATGCGTTATACGGCCCCCCTTCTCAAAGAGCCGCATGCCATGCTCGCCCAAAGTAACCAGTATTGACTCTAAGTCCAGATATTCCAGAATCTGGCGTACCGCCAAATCAATATCCTTATCCGTAAATAACCTGTCATTGTTTAATTTGAATTTGTTTGTGGTATCTTTTATCTTCAGGTTTCTGATTGCATTTTCTAATTCACGGCGATTAGGCGTAATGCTGGTGACCCTGCGGTAATATTGGAAATTTTCTTCTTTGGGGTCAACCGTAATGACCTTACGGTATTTTTTTGCCAGGGAGATAATTTCCTCCAGTAAAAATACGTTGATTACGCCTTTGCCATAATCCTCGATAACAACCGCATCAAAATTATTTATGTTCTTTTTGATAAAATTGAGAATCTTGCGGTTTAAACTGCGCGGCAGGGGATCCGTATGCTCCCAGTCAACCCTCACTACCTGCTGGTGCCCGGCAATGATGCGCGTCTTTAGCGTAGTGTGCCTTGATGGCTCTATAAAAAGGCCCCTGTGGTTTATTTTTCTATTTCCTAATTCAGAAAACAAAATATCGGTATTTTTATCCCTTCCCACGACCCCCACCAGGCAAACATCTCCGTCTAGTGCACGGATATTATTGGCGACATTGGCTGCACCGCCTGGGACATACGTCCTTTTATCCGCCCAGACCACAGGCACAGGCGCCTCAGGAGAAATTCTCTCCACATTGCCCCAGACATATTCATCTAAAATTAAGTCGCCGACTACAAGGATATTTGCTTTGTTAAACCTGTTGATTATTTTCTTGAGATTTTTCATATCCTCTCTCTTATCGCCTGGGCAAGCAAGGGGAGCATTATCTCATGGTGCCCGATAATATAATGCCCTTTGCCTCCTGACATTACCGGGCGCGACACCACATTCTGTGCCGGCCGATAATGGTAAACCATATCGAAATTTGCGGTAGTAAATCCGCTCACACTGTTACCCAGGTTACGCGCTAAATTCAATGCCTTCAAAAATACCTCCGGCAATACTACTGCAGAACCAAAGTTCAAAATCACTCCGCCCCTGTCCAACTGACAAACATTTTCCGACAACCAATAAAAATCCCTGGCGCTTCCTTCTGCGGTAAGGCCGGCATTGAAAGACGGGTGTTGGTGTATAATATCGGTGCCTATGGCTACAAATACGCAAAGCGGTACATTGTTCTTGTAGGCCTGAAAAGTGAGGCTTAAATTTTTATAGCGCAATTTGGAATTAAAAATTTTTCTGGCTACCGCATAGCCTAGACCTAAGCCTTCGCTAACCCCTTGCGAAACAGCGCAGTTTATAAACTCTGCTGTTTCCTTGGCCATTCCGAATTTACCGTCTTTTAAAGACTCTCCCACATCCTCCGAGGTTTGGCCCATAAAGGCAATCTCAAAATCATGGATTATGCCTGCGCCGTTTAAACAAATACAGGTAATTATTTTTTTCTTTATCAATTCTATCAACACAGGGTTTAAGCCGCATTTGATTACATGGGCCCCGCCCATGAAGATAACGGCTCTTTTTTTTCTGCGCGCCTGGATGATATCATCAACTATAGAGCGCAACTCCTGTGCCTTTAATATATTAGGCAAAGAGTTATAAAATT